>Ga0208053_1000028_pt1 | contig 30817 bp, 48 predicted proteins | sample LakMenEpi20May10_FD_150719 | JGI IMG/M metagenome (GOLD analysis project Ga0208053, IMG submission 150719) | Freshwater microbial communities from Lake Mendota, WI - 20MAY2010 deep hole epilimnion (SPAdes) | ecosystem: Environmental > Aquatic > Freshwater > Lake > Epilimnion/Euphotic zone ... | reverse complement strand
ATGTATTACTTTATTGGCTAATTCTTTTAGTCATTTAGAAGTAGCACCAAGTGATAAACTTGTTGATGCAGTTATGGCTATATGTATAGCAGCAATGGGGTCAAGCACTATCGACAAATTCTCAACAAAGAAAGATGCCGAATAACGAAAAACGAGCATTAATCATAGGCTTTACCTTTTGGGTAATAGCTTTAACTTATTTTATTTATAACGTATGAAATTATCACAACACCTATCATTAAGCGAGGTTACTCGTAGCGAATCAGCAAAGAGAAACGGAATAAGTAATATGCCAACAGAGCAGCATATTGCTAATTTTAAGTTATTAGCAGAAAAAGTATTTGAGCCTGTTAGAGTTCACTTTGGAGTGCCTATACATATCTCCAGTGCTTACAGGTCTATTGAACTTAATCGTGTGGTGAAGGGAAGTTTGACCAGTCAGCATTGCACGGGTGAAGCCATTGACGTGGATATGGATGGTTCTCCAAGCGGAGTAACAAACAAAATGGTTTTTGATTACATTAAAGATAATCTTGAATTTGACCAATTAATCTGGGAATTTGGAACAAAAGAAAATTGTGATTGGGTCCACGTGTCTTACGAATCAACAGGCAGACAAAGAAAGCAAGTATTAAGAGCAGTAAGGGTTAATGGTAAAACAACATACCAAAACTATTAATATGATCTCCAAAAAAGCTATTGAACTAATTATTAAACACGAGGTTGGAGGTAGAGCCGTTTACGAACGTAGATACCAAAAGCCTATTTTAACGGAAAGCGGAGTTGTTATCGGAATAGGGTACAATTTAAGTGAGGTTAGAGATAATCAATTCTTTAGCGATTGGGATGGCTTAAATTTGAACTTTCTACACGCATTAAGGAAAGTAGTCGGCATTAAAGGAGAGGCGGTTAAAACGATGCTTAGGGGTGAAATATTACAAGTTAGAATTCCATACAATTTTGCCTACGATGTATTCGTTAATAAGTCAATACCTAAATACTATAAATTAACAAAGGATATTTATCCAGAGATAGATAGTTTAAACGAGGACACAAGGGGTGCTTTGGTTTCAATGGTTTACGATAGAGGGAATAAATTAGACGGAGAAACAAGAACTGAAATGAGAGCTATAGTTGACCTTGTGGCTAAAAAAGACTACGAAGGTATAGCTGACCAAATAGAAAGAAGCAAAAGATTATGGGAGAATGGATTGGATGGTTTGGTCAAACGAAGAGAAGAAGAAGCAGACCTAATACTCAATTCAATATAAAACCAAAACAATGACAACAACAAAAAAAAGGGGAGGCGGAAAAACAACAATGAGCGGTCAAATAGTTTTAGACTATTTAGCAAAATATCCTCAATGGATGCCGTCCAACACTTTAGCATCTTTGATTATGAAGGAGCAAAGCGCACACTTTGACAATCAAGAGAATGTTAGATACTTGATAAGATATTACAGGGGTAAGGCAGGAGAAACTAAAAGTGTAAGAGGTGTAAACAAGCAATTTGTAGAAGATTTTAAACGTACAGGCTCACACTTTGTGCAACCGCCTACTTGGGTAGAGGAAAAGGTTGTTTATTGTTTGCCAATAGGAATTAAGAAGATGGGATTTATTTCTGATCTGCAAGTTCCATTTCACGACCCTAAAGCTATTGATGTTTGCTTCAAATACTTAGTTGACCAAAAGATTGATTCATTATTTATCAATGGCGATTTGGTTGACTTCTATCAATTAAGCGACTTTCAGAAAGACCCAAGAGTAAGAAAATTTGATGAGGAATACGAGGCTATTATTGAGATGCTTGGATTTATAAGAGCAACATTCCCTCAAATACCTATTTACTACAACTTAGACGCAAATCACGAGTTTAGGTATGAAAGGTATATGCGAACCAAAGCACCTGAATTATTAGGGTTAAACGGCAAATTTGATATTGAGGAAATATTAATGCTAAATACTTTTAACATTATTCCGATTAAGAATATAGATCACGTTAAGTTCGGCAAATTGCCTATCATTCACGGAGATACTACATTTAGAAGGGGAAGCGGTGTAAACCCAGCTAAAACGCTTTACGATAGGGTTAAGCAGTCTGCAATAGCTTCGCACGTGCATCAGGTACAATCTTATACAACTAAGAATCAATTTGATGAGGAAGTCTTTACTTGCTGGACAACGGGACACCTAATGCATCCAAACGTAGAATATTGTAAGCACGTTGATAATTACTCACAAGGCTTTGCGATATTAGAAAAGGATGTTGAAGGTTACTATTCGGTGCAAAATAAAAGAATCTATAAAAACAAAATATTCTAATATGAGATACCCTAAAAACTTTGCAAAATTGACATCAATACAACAGGAGCAATGGTTAGTTGCTAAACTAATTGAACTCCATAACTTAGAACAAGAGATTAAATTAACCTTAGGAAAGATAAGAGGTGGAGAGAAACTTATATTTAAAGAGATTGACAGACCTGATTTAGCACTAATGAAAGATGAAGATTAAGATTATATATAAAAAATTAGGAAGGGAACAAGCCTACGGCATTGCTGAAAGCGATGGTGTTATTTATATTGATTCACGTCTAAAGGGTAAAAAATTGCTTGAGATACTTTTACACGAGGTAGGGCATCTCCAAAATCCAGAGGATAGCGAAGAAACGATTATTGAGAAAAGTGTAACTTTATGTAATATACTTTGGAAACAAGGTTATAGACGAGTTGACAATTCTAATGACACACCATTACAAAATGGTTCTAAATAGTTGTTGGTTCATAGTTCCCCATCCCTAAAAAGGTGGGGTTTTTTATATATATTTGCATTTCATATTGGAGAACTTAGGTTTAGCCACCCTTTTAGTCTTATTAGGGTGGTTTTTTATATAATAAACTGGACAAAGTAAACCTGTAACTTGACACATTTTAAAATAAAGTAAGTCAATTACTTTACTTTTTGACTTATATACCATTTATCCTTATTATTTGCCGTTCATCACATTTATTTAAAATAATTGGCTTGTTTGATAAAGTTATAAGGTTTTACCCTATCTTTGATTTCATAAACCAAAACAACCAATATGAACAGGCTAAAAACCCAACAAGAAAAGGCAAACGAGCGTTACGCTCAAGAAAGTATCAAACCACTTTACGCATTTATCATTGTATGCGTGGCATTTTTAATTACTGCAATCCTTCAAAACATTTAGTATGACACCAATGCAACTTTACATCAACACGCTACAAACCCAATTAATTAATATGCCAGATGGCTATGTAAGAGAAACAGTTCAAGCCTGTTTAAACTTAGCACAAGGCATTAAAGTAATGTATGAAGACACTAATAACAACGTTGGTCAGCCAACAAATCAAGACTAATTTACAAACCGAAGCCGACACTAAAGGAATCACTTTAAGTAAGTTGGTTTATAAAATCCTAAAACAATATGAGCAAACTAATCTATCAGGAGAAACAACTAAAGTTGCACAAAAGAGCAACAATCCTACTGGAACTGCTAAAACAAGCACAGGGAAGGCAAAATCTATTCGAGGCTGACCTTGCTGAATGGAGGCGAGGACTTGATGATACAAGAACAATGATAAGCGAAGAAGACTTGTTAATCAAGATTGCAAGAATGAATGACATCCAAAAAAGAATCCTTAAAAGCTACCATTTCCTAATCCTTGACCTTTATACATTAACAGAGGAGTTTATGTTACCTATAAACCTTTTACATTTCTAATATGACACCAAAAGAAAAAGCAGCAGAACTATCAAATAAATATTTTGAGCAATTTTTAGCTTTTGGAGAATATTTAAGTATTGAAAAAGCTAATCAATGTGCATTAATAGCAGTAGATTATGTTATTATTGGAATTTATCAAATAGACCATAAACATACCGCAGTATATGATAATAAAGGTACATTTTATAATTACAAAGAATGTCAAGAATTAAAATACTGGCAAGAAGTTAAAAAAGAATTAGAATCATTATGAGAGAAGTACACAAAACGTATATGGCTGAACTTGAAATAGAAGTTTTGCGAGATAAGAACAAAAAATTAAAGCAAGAGATAAATCAATTAAAGGATTTATTAGACAAACATTTAAACATAAAAACAATAAGAATGGACAAAGAACAACAAAAGGAGTACGCAATTCAAATGGCTGAAAAGATTTGCAATTACTACCAGATTAAGTACGGACAAATGATGTCTAAATACAGGGGTGAGGAGGTTACTTTAGCAAGACAAATGACTATGTATTTCACTAAGGAAAAAACCGAGTTAAATGGCGAGGAAATAGCAAAATTGTTTAATAGGGATAGAACCACAGTTTTACACTCAATCTCTAAGATCAGGGGTCAGCTATCAAATAAGTTCGACGATACCATAAAAAACGACATTTTCAACTTAAATGTGCTACTTTAATTTGGTTATTAACACTAAAGTACCTAATTTTAAACTCTAAAACCAACCAATATGAGCGAACAACAACTGGCTAAAAAGCCACAACTTTCGTACACGAAAGATCAAGTAGAGTTAGTAAAATCACAGATTGCTCCAGAGGCAACAGTTGATGAACTAAAACTATTTCTTTATCAAGCACAAAGGACAGGACTTGATGCATTATCAAGACAGATTTATTGCATCCACAGGAACGTAAAAACACCAAACGGATGGAGTAAGAAAATGACAATCCAAACAAGTATTGATGGCTTCCGAGTAATAGCTGAAAGAAGCGGAAACTATGGAGGTCAAAGCGAACCAATCTTTGTAGAACAAGATGGTAAATTAATATCTTGTAAGGTATCAGTATTTAGATTTCACGGAGAAACAAGGTATGAGGCAGCCGTTGGAGTTGCATACTGGGATGAGTATTGCCAAAGAACAAACGATGGAAAACCTATGGGTTTATGGGCGAAGATGCCACATACAATGCTAAGTAAAGTTGCAGAGGCATTAGCTTTAAGAAAGGCTTACCCACAAGACTTAAGCGGACTTTACACAGGAGATGAAATGGCACAATCAACGGATGAAACCCCAGCTTACATTAAGGCGCACGAAAGCGTGGATGACTTGGAGTTAGCGATTGACTTGTGTGTTAATACTACCGAGTTAAGCCAACTTTACGCACTAAATAGCGAACTTGCAACTAAAGATGTAACTAAATTATTTACCAAGAAAAAAGAATCTTTATGACATCATTAAGCAGACTATGGGATTTAAGAGAGGAAGTTAAGTTTTGGAATTACAAAGTAGATACAAGCTATCCTCAAAACGCAAGCGAAATGATTAATCAATTAAACGCAGCTAAGTATAAACTTAAATTACATAAACAATTACACTTCCCAGAGTTATTAGATCAACCTAAAAGGGATTACATTCCTTATCAAATGTTGGCTGATAAATTTGAAGTATTTGAAAACTATTTAAACGATTAATTATGCCATATTCAACTTGCTGCGGCGCACATACCACAATGGAGGAAATAGACATTTGCCCTGATTGTATGGAACATTGCGATTGGGAAGAAGAAGAAGAAGAAGATGAGGATGAAAAAGAACAAGATAGACAAAATGAAATAGCATTAGAACAAGAACAAATTAATAAACACGAAAACTAAAAACAATGATACAAATTAATAATGCTGCATTATATATGGAGTACTTGGGTTATAGAGTTTATAGTAATGGTAGAATATTTAGTTTAACAAGAAATAGGTTTATTAAGGCTTTTGATGATGGTAATGGTTATCTTACTGTCAAATTAAGAATTGACAATAAATCAAAAAATGTTAAAGTACATAGATTATTAGCTATGTTATTTATACCAAATTTTAACAATAAAGAACAAGTAAACCATATTGACGGAGATAAGTATAATAATAATATCAATAATTTAGAATGGTGCAGTAGGTCATATAATATGCAACACGCATACAAATTAGGATTAAAGAAAAAAGATAATTCTAAGTTTGTTGTAGATTTAGATACAGGTATCTTTTATGATTCGGCAAAAGATGCTGCGTTTGCTAAAAATATGAATTATAGAACTTTAAGAGTAAAATTAGCAGGATTTTATAAAAACAACACATCAATTATATACATTTAAAACAACAATTATGATAGTACTAAACATTTGCAAACAAGAAATTAATTGGAAAGAAGCTAAAAATGGTAAGCATTACGCAAATATTGCTACCGACTTTTTAAAAGAACCAGATTCCAACGGAAATACCCACACAGTATGGAACAACCAATCCGCTGATGAAAGAGCCGAAAAGGCAAAGAAAAACTATTGTGGCAGAGGTAAACAAGTTTCTTACAATGCACCAACAGGTAAAAAAGAATTTGCCGTAAACCAACAAGAATCAGAAGACGATTTACCATTCTAACCCCCACGTTGGGCGATAACGTAAAGCGCAAATTTAAAACCTACAATTATGAATAAAATATTATTATTTAGTACATTATTTACATTATTTGGATGTACTGAAAATGAAATAGCAAGAAATTATGGTGGAACAGAAACAATAATTTTAGATAAAAATGTTAGATTAGTAAATGCAACTTGGAAAGAAAGTAATTTATGGATTATAACAAAAAAAGATTCAAGTAGCCCAAGTACATACTATTTTAAAGAAAAATCTAACTGGGGATTACAAGAAGGTCAAATTATAATAATAGAAAAATAACCAACTATGAGCCAAAACCAACAAATCGCAAACTACCTAAATAAAGGTAGAAAGTTAACCCCAATTGATGCTTTAAACAAGTTCGGATGCTTTAGATTAGCAGCACGAATAGCAGACCTTAGGAATGATGGAATGAGCATTAAAACCACCATTATTAAGCTAAAAAATAAGAAGCAAATAGCACAATATTCGGTTAATTAGTGTATTTTTGTATTAGGTGTTGCAGACCTATTAAGAACTTATTGCCCTTGAGATGAACTCCTATCTGCAACATAGGAGGGATTTGATAGGGCTATTTTATTTATGAAAAGTAATAGTTATTATTTTAGCCACGATTACAATTCGGCTAATGATACCAAGATTCTGTTTTTAAGGCATCAACTTGGTATGGAAGGTTATGGGATTTATTGGTTTTTAATTGAACAATTAGCAAATGCTGGAGGCAAATTACCTTTAGAGTTAATTCCTGTTTTAGCTATGCAAATGCAAACAACCGATGTAAAGGTTAATGGAGTAGTACACAACTTTGATTTATTCTCAATAGCATCTGGAGAATTTTACTCTGAAAGATTACAAAATCATTTAGCTTTAAGGCAAAATTTAAGCGAAAAAGGTAAATTAGGTGCTGCTAATAGATGGAAAAATGGGGTGGCTAATGGGGTGGCTATTGGGGAGGGTAATGCAAAGGAAAGGAAAGAAAAGGAAAGTAAAGTAAAAGAAACTAAATTAAAGGTTAGTAAGCAAACGCTATTTAGTGAAACTGAATATTTAGATATAAATAAATTTAAGGCAGCTTTTATTGGAAGTCAATATGAAGAAGCTAATTTTGAATATTATCACGAAGTAATTAAAAATTGGTCGGATTCAAATGGGGAAAAGAAGTTAAATTGGATTGCAACCGCAAAAAATTGGATGGCAAGGGATTTAAAGGAAGGAAAATTTGTTCATATAAATTATAAACCAAATGCAACAGGAATTAGCAACAATAGCAAACCAAGTTTTAGTGAGAGAGAATGGGATGCCCTTAGAAATTTACGATAAACTTGAACCAGATGAATTAAAGGTTGCAATCGCTTTAGAAACTATGAGTGTAGGTAGATGTTCACAAATTGAGGTAAAAGAACACCTAAAGACCTGTATTGCTTTGAGTGGATGTCAAATACCTTCCATTGAATCATTTCAGTTTCTATGCGAATTTGTAATAAAGAACTATAAAAACTACAAACTAAAGGAATTAGGGGTAGCTTTTGAACTTTACGCAATGGGGAAATTATCGGTTGACAAAGCGATTACTTTTAACCCTAAATTCTTTGGAGATGTGATGGCAGCTTATAAACCAATAGCAGTTCAAGTAAGAAACAAGACACATACCGAGCCACCGCCAGTAGATATACCAAAAATCAATGATGATGAAGTAATTGAGGCATTGTACCAAAATTGGGACAAGTCGGCTAAAAAGGACTGGAAGCTACTCAATACGATGGCTTTTGATATACTATGGAAGCGTAAAGATTTAAACACTACCAATCTATCTAAGGATAAAGCTGAAAAGATAAAAGCTAAGGTTATAGCTTACTACAAGGTTAACGCTAAATCCGAGAAAGAATTAGAAAGATTAATGGATGAAACTTTAATTAAAAATGAGTGCAAAAGATATTCTTTGTACCTATATTTACAAAATCAATTATAGCTACCCCATTTAAAATATTAATAACCTGATAGTAATTAGTGAAACTTGGGGTGGCTTTTTAAACTTATGAAACAATTAACATTTATTTACGAACTACTAAAGTTTACGCTCATTAGTGTTCCTTTAGCTTGCTGCATTTATTTAACGGCACATTTATACTTTGAATTAAAACGATTGATTAATGACAGGAATAGACAACAACATTGAAGTAAAATTGATTTATTTAGATACAAAAGAGGAGATATGGTTTAGATCAATAGCAAAGGCAATAAGGTTTTTAGGTACTGACTATAAAACGATTATGATTTATATGAACCCAATAAACAAGAAACGATACAAGCATAATGAAAGATTATGTGTTGTTAGATTGAAAAAGTAACCCTAATTTTGCTTTATGCCATTGATACCTTTACCCAAGTTGTTAGAAAAGACCCAAAAGGTAGTTAATGCGTATATAAGAAAAAGAGATGAAGGGTTACCTTGTATAAGTTGCGGAAGCTACAATGGTAATCAAGCAGGACACTACTTTACTGTTAAAGGGTATTCCGCTTTAAGGTTTAACGAATGGAATATCCATTTACAATGTGCTGGGTGCAATATGTTTAAACACGGCAACCAAGCAATGTACCGAATAGGACTTGTTGAAAGGATAGGTGAAAAAGCGGTCAAAGAGTTGGAGTTTGAGGCGGTTAATAACAGGGTTAAGAAATGGCAAAGAACTGAATTAATAGAATTAATTGATAGATACAAGTAACATATTTGAAACGTGCAAAGAGCAAGAAATAGCAGGTTATCCTTGCTATGTTTTTGACATTGATGGAACTACGCACTATGTATTTGGAGAAACACAAGAAGAAAGATTTAATTTTATGGCAGACATAATAAACAACTATAATGGCAAAAGTAAGCAGCAATAACAAAGTTAGCTTTGGAAAAAGAAAATGTGGCAAATACAAAAAGACATCTGGTCCAAAGGATAAGCCAGTTAAACTTTATAAACAACAAGGCAGATAATGAAAGATACATACGGAAAGAAGCTATATACTTGTAAATGTGGTACAATTACCGAAGGCTATGTATGGTTCGGTAAGATAAAAGAAACTCAATTTGAATGTACTAAGTGTGGGAAATGGGTTGGCTATGACAATTTAGAAAAGAAAGTAGATAGCATAATATCAATACGAACACCAACAAAAAACCGATAATGAACATTAACGAAATCAAACCTAATCCAAATAACCCAAGAATTATCAAGGATGACAAGTTTAAGAAACTAGTAAAGTCAATTAAAGACTTCCCACAAATGCTTGAACTTAGACCTATTGTTATAGATGAGAACAATATTGTTTTAGGTGGTAATATGAGGCTAAAGGCTTGTATTGAAGCTGGTCTTAAAGATGTACCTGTAAAACAAGCTAAAGAACTTACCGAAGAACAAAAGAAAGAGTTTATAGTAAAAGATAACGTAGGTTTTGGCGAATGGGATTGGAGCGACCTTGCTAATAATTGGGAAACCGAAGAATTAGAGGAGTGGGGTTTAGATATAATAGGCTTTAGCAATGTAGATGATTTAGGTGAAGGATTTACTTTGCCAGATGGAGATAAATCACCTTTTCAGCAAATGACATTCACTTTAGCAGATGAACAATGCGTACAAATTAAAAATGCCATTGAGGAAATTAAACGAACAGAGGAATATAAGTACGCTGAAACAATGGGTAACGAAAATTCAAATGGTAACGCTTTATACTTAATAATAATGCAATGGGCAGAGCAAAAGAAATCTTAGTTAAAGTAATATCAAGCAAAGTTGCTAATGAGTTTGTTAAATTAAACCATTATTCTGGCAAGGTAGTGCCGAATAGCACTTTACACTTTGGATGCTTTTTAGATGGTAAATTGCACGGAGTATTAAGTTATGGTACAAGTATGGATAAAAGGAAAATTTTGCCATTAGTAGAAAATACTGGATGGAATGAAATGCTTGAATTGAATAGAATGGCATTTGATGAATATTTGCCAAAATATAGCGAAAGCAGATGTATTGCAATTACAATAAAATTATTAAAGAAAAATGCACCACAGATAAAATGGATATTATCTTATTCCGATGGTACACAATGTGGTGATGGAACTATATACAGGGCAAGTGGATTTAATTTGACTGGTATAAAAGAAAATAAAACCATCTTAGAATGGGAAGGAAAAATTATAGCAGATAAGACATTAAATAATTCTAATTATAAAAAATTAGGTATAAGTGCTGGCTATGCTAAAAAAAATGGAGCAGTACCTTTAAATGGATTTCAATTAAGATATATTTATTTAATAGATAAAACTTGTAAATTAACAGTACCAATATTGCCTTTTTCAAAAATAGATGAACTTGGAGCAGGAATGTATAAGGGTAATAAGGTAACTTTGGCATCAAGACAAGCGGGAGAAGCATAAAAGTAATGCGTTAGTCATTCCAGACTAAAGAAGGGGTGCAATACCACCTTCCCGCTCAAATACAACGAGAAATCAACGAAGTATGGCAAATGAAGAAAATTTAAAGGCATTCCCAAAAGGGGTAAGCGGAAACCCTAACGGCAGACCAAAGGGCGTTCCTAATAGTAAGACAAGACTTTTGCGTTTATTGGAGTTGGTTACTAAGGTACGCAACCCAGTAACAGGCGAAGATGAGGAGTTTACAATAGCGGAGCAATTAGATATGCAAATCATAGCAAAGGCAAGGAAGGGCGATCTAAAGGCTTATGAGATACTATTAGACCGATTAGAGGGCAGACCTAAACAAACAACCGACATAACCGCTGACATAAAGGGTAATGTGCAAATCACAATAGAACCAGATGCAGATTGTCAACCAATTAAAGATTAAGGCTACACCTGTCTTCTATGCCAATAAAAAGGCATACGAAGAAGGATATCCTATAATATGCAATGAAGGTGGGTCAAGATCAAGTAAAAGCTATTCGGTTGTTCAGTTACTTATCCACATAGCAATAAGCAAACCCAACATAAGGATTTCAATGGTATCGCACTCACTCCCACATATTAAGCGTGGAGTTTACAGGGACTTTAAAAATATACTTGAGCAATGGAATATCTGGGATGAAAAGGACTTCCGATATACGGATTTTATTTATACGTTTAAGAACGGATCATACATTGAGTTATTTGGATTAGAAGACCCTGATAAAGCAAAAGGACCAGCAAGGGATATACTATTTGTAAACGAGGCAAACCTTATTAGTAAGGCTTTATTTGACCAGCTATTGATAAGAACAACAGGACAATCATTCTTAGATTGGAATCCTGCTGACTTTATTTCTTGGGTTTATGAAGTAGCTGATAACCCAAAGAATAAGCGCATACATTCCACCTATCTAAACAATATCACTAACTTAAGCGATAGCCAAATAAGAAACATTGAGCAGTATAAAGATTTGCCTGATGACTTTATGTGGAAAGTTTATGGCTTAGGAGAACGAGGCTCAGCAAAAGAAATTATTTATACTCAATGGAAACAATATGATGAAGCACCAAATGGGGATGTATTCTATGGATTGGACTTTGGTTATGTTCACCCTGCTGCACTTATAAAGGTTACGCATCACGAAGGACAGAACTACTTTGAGGAAATAGTATATCAAAGCGGACTTACTTTGAGTGATCTATCAAGATTGATTAAAGAGAAGCTACCTGAACGAGCAACAATCTATGCGGATGCTGCCGAGCCTAAGTCTATTGAGGAACTTTACAGACAAGGCTTTAACATTAAACCAGCGCAGAAGGATGTATGGGCAGGGATAGTAAAGATGAAGTCTTATCCTATAAACTTGCACTACAATAGCAAAAACCTTAGAAGGGAGTTTATGTCTTACAAATGGAAAAAGGATAAAAACGATAACGTAATAGAGGAGCCAGTAAAGGCAAATGATGACTTGATGGATGCTTGTAGGTATGCCGTGTTTACGCACTTAACCAAGCTAAAATTTGAGGTGTCGGTATTTTAGGATAAATTGTCTAACTTTGTTAAAATTCATATATAATGGGATTACTTGACTTTTTTGGTAAAAGACAAAAACTATCTACTGTACTACCTCAAATTCCTTTTAACGGACAAGTTGCGATACAACAAGGGATAATAACTTGGCAGGGTGGCGATAACATTAGTTTCGTTAATGATGGTTATTCAGCAAATGATATAGTTTATTCTATCGTTAAATTAATTGCGGACAAAGCAAAACTTGCTCCATTCCACGTTTACAGAGTGGTAGATGAAACTTCAGCAAAGAAATATAAAGCGTTAATGAGCCAACCAGATAAGATTGAGAACTGGAAGGATGTTGAGAAGCTACATAAGAAAGCGTTTGAACTATATACAGGTGATGCAAGATTAAACGAGTTATTAAAATACCCTAACCAAGAAGATACATTTGGTGATTTCGTAGAGGCTTGGTGTACTTTTAAGTTAGTTACAGGTAATTCATTTATCTATGCAAAGATGATAGAAGGGGAATCTATTAATGCAGGAAAGCCGTATGAGTTGTACGTGCTTCCTTCTCAATATATGTACGTGTTAGCGGACATTCAAAACTTCCCTCCAACTATTAGCGGTTACCAATTAAACTATGGTCCACTTTGGAACTTTACTAAGCAAGAAGTATTACAAGATAAATACATAAACTTACAATGGAATACAACTGGGAATCAACTATATGGTCAATCTCCTTTGATGGCTGCTGCGAGAAACTTGACTCGTTCGAACGAAGCCAAGACTGCGGCGGTTGCATCTTTCCAGAATGGTGGTCCAGCTGGAGTTCTATTTATGAATGATGAACGCTTTGACCCAATTAGCGGAACGCAACAAGCACAAGCACTTAAGAGAGCAGTAAGCGAGAAAGGTGGATCAGCTAACTTTAATTCTATTGCGGTTAGTGGTTACAAAGTAGATTGGAAACAAATCGGATTAAGTCCTGTTGAATTAGATATTATTGAGAGTGAGAAGTGGGATATGAAAGCACTTTGCAATATTTACGGAGTACCTTCTCAATTATTAAACGATGCTGATAACAAGACTTATAACAACCAAAGAGAAGGAGAGAAAGCATTGACAGTACGTTGTGCTATTCCTTTGTTAGTAGGTATTAGAGATAATTTGAATAGAAAATTACATAGTGATTGGGGTTACAGAAATACAGATATTTATGTTGACTTTGACCCAACTGTTTACGGAGAGTTAGAAGCTAACAAATCAGAGCAAGTAGAATGGCTAGATAAGGCGTGGTGGATTGCACCTAAGCAAAAGATGGATATTATGGGATTAGAGATACCTGATTACGTTGACCAAGCTGAAATGGAAAAACTATACATCCCATCAAGTTTACAAAGTCCAGATGAGTTCCAACCATTAACAATACCTGAATAATGATTTGGAGCGACTACAAAAAGTTGTATGCAAACGCATTAAAAACCTATTCGCCAAAGTTCAAGAAAGAACTACAAAGGCAGGTAGATACTTATTGCGATACCCAAGATTTAAACGCTATAAGCGACAAGAAGATAAAAAAGACCATCCAAAACCTTCATATTGCAATGGGGGTTAAGATGGCACAAATTTCGGAGAAGAACGTATCAAAGTCGGTTAAAGGATATTTCGGACCAGAGGAGTTCAAGAGTAAGCAGACTGATTTATTTACTTATGTGATGTTAACTTATTTAGAATTAAAAGGCTTAGATAATATAGCAGCAGAGATAACTCAAACAACTAAAAACCAAATTCAACAATACTTAATAAGGTCTGTTGAAGAAGGTTTAACGCTACAAGAAACAATCAAACTATTAAGAACGGCTGGTATAACGGACTACCGAGCAGAGATGATAGCAAGAACGGAAACTGGCAGAGCAGCGAATATTGGCTCAATGGTAGGTACGGCATCAACAGGACTTGTAACTATGAAAGAATGGATAGCAGCGAGGGATAACCGAACAAGACGAGTGCCAAGAGATCAGTTTGACCATTATCATATGGACGGAATAAAAGTAGCTTACGATGAAAAATTTAATGTTAAGACTAAAAACGGAGGTTTTGAGCAAATGTTACATCCTTGCGACCCAAGTGGAAGTGCTGGCGATGTTATCAACTGCCGTTGTACGTTAGGCTATGAAGCGGTTAGAGGCGAAGATGGAAAGCCAAAAAGATTACAGGATAACCCACCTATGGGAGATATGGGGTTGGTTTGGAATCTAATTAATAACGTGGCTTTAATGCAAATTTCTAATTTAATAAGAGATTTGTTAGCAGATTAAAAAAAATTAATAACTTTGTTATATGAGTAAGATTGAAAACAAAAGCTACAATGATATGATTTTGGATATAGAGCCAGAATCAAGAACAGTAAAAGCGTGTTGGTCAAGGATTGGTAACGTTGATTTAGATGGCGATATTATCGTTGCTGAAGCGTTTACCAAGACTATAAAAGAACGTGGACCAAAAGGCAAAAATATGATTTGGTCTTTAGTAGATCACAAAGCTGATATGGCACACACTTTAGGGAAGCCTAAAGAGTTATACATAGAAGGCGATATGCTTGTTGCGGTTACAGACTTAATAGAAACTGAATGTGGCGAAGACGCTATCAAGTTATATGAAGCTGGTTTAATCAATCAACACTCAATCGGTTTTAGTACGTTAAAGTCTGATGTAAATCAAAAGACTGGTGTTCGTACAATTACAGAGTTAAAACTATATGAAGGTTCAGCAGTTCTTTGGGGTGCTAATCCTGAAACTCCAATGTTGGGTTTTAAGAGTGAGTTCAAAGAAACTAAAGAAAACTTATCAATAAGATTAGAAAACTTAATCAAGGCATTTAGAGGTGGTAGTTTCACAGACGACACCTTTGCTTTGATGGAGATTCAAATAAAACAAATACAGGCTGAATTATTGGCTTTGGAAATTACTGAAACAATCACTCAACCCGCTGAAGCAGTTGAGCCGACACCAGAAGTTGAAGAAAAAAATGATGAAGAAGTATTGAAGGCAATTAAACAATTTAACAATCTATTTAAAAAGTAAAAATGGAAAATTTAATCAATGAAATGGCTGAGAACCTTAAAGGTTTTCAAGCTAATGCAGAAGCCCAAATCAAAGAGGTGGCTGCACAAGTAACTGTTGTAAAAGACGAGTTACAAAAGCAAATCGACGGACAATTAGCATCTCAAAAGAAAGCTGCTAAGAAAGAAGTTAAATTTATGGACGAAGTTATCTTAGAGAAATTAGATGGTAATTTCGACGCAATGGAGAAGTCTTTAAAGAACAATGGTAAGTATCGTTTAGATTTATCTGACGTTAAGACTATGACTTTAAGTGGTAACTTAACTGGTGATGCTCAAGCATCTTATGCTCCAAATCCAGCTATCCAACCTGCTCAAAGCATCAACTTCCGTGATTTGATCCCTACAGTAAGAAGCGAAAGCGGATTGTATGTTTACTATCGTGAGAACGCTGGTTTGACTAACAACATCGCTGCTCAAACTGAAGGTAACGATAAAGGTGAGAACAACTACTCTTTGACTGAAGTTAAAGTTGTAAACGATTACTTAGCTGGTTTCTCTACTTTCTCTAAGCAAATGTTGAAGTCATTACCTTTCATGACTCAAACTTTACCAAGAATGTTACAAAGAGATTTCTTCAAGGCTGAGAACGCTGCGTTCTTCTCTACTGTATCTGTTGCTGCAACTGGTTCAACTACAACTGCTGAAACTAACGATTTGTTACAATTAGTAGACTATATCGCTAACCAAAAGACTGCGAACTTTGTTCCTTCTTATGCTTTAGTATCTCAAACTCAAATGGGTCGTTTATTGAAAGCAACTATCGCTGCTGGTTACTATGCTGGTGCTGGTAGTGTTATCGTAAACCCTAATGGCGGAATCACAATCTGGGGTGTACCAGTTGTATCTGCTTCTTGGGTAACTGATGACAAAGTTTTAATTTTTGACGCAAGCTACTTAGAGAGAGTTGAAGTAGAAGGTTTAGCTATCGAGTTTTCTTATGAGAATGGCGAGAACTTCCAAAAGAACTTGGTAACTGCTCGTATTGAGTGTTACGAAGACATCAACTTAATGTTGACTACATCTGCAATCTTTGCTGATATGGGTAACGTAGGTTAATTCTAAGGATTAGTAAATAATAACCCCTGCCAATTCGGTGGGGGTTTTTTATTGGAATAAATTAAGTAATTTTGTAAAAAAAGGATATGTCTTATTCTAATTATATTAATGACTTTAGTGCCGTTCCTGTTGCACCAATAGTAGAGCCAGTTACTTTAGCAGAAGCAAAATTATATTGCCGTGTTACAACAAACGCTGAAGATACCTTGATTACTTTGATGATTACACAAGCAAGAGAAGCTATTGAAGTGGCAACAGGATTGAGTTTAATCCCAAAAGACATCACTACATATTTCAACAATATTAGTGGGAACTTTGATATTCCTTTCGGACCAGTTGACATTGATACGTTTGAGTTGTTTGATATGGAGCAAGATGGTTTAGAGATTACAACACCTAACCTACAATTAATAGGTAATGAGTTCCCAAAACTATCATCTCCAAGATATGCCAACTTAAAGGCTACTTATGAGGCTGGTTACACAACTATCCCTAAAGACCTTAAATTAGCTATATTAGATCAAATCAGCTACGATTACGAGAATAGAGGATTAGATGGCGATTCAGGTATTTGTGAGAAGTCTTGGAAAGCGTGTCAAAGATGGACAAGAATATCCCCAATTTTATAATATGAAGTTAGGAAAAGCGAAAGCAAACTACGTTGATGCCAACACGATGACTCGTGAAGTCTTAATCTATGCTCCAACAAGGACAAGTGATGGTCAAGGTGGGTTCACTACGACATTTGCCCTACAAAGCACAGTTTGGGGCGATTTAAGACCAGATAATCAAGTTCGTGAGATAGATCAGTCAGAATTACAATTTGACCAAAGGAACAGGCTTTATATTCGTTTTGGCGTTAACATCAATAATTCCTACGAGGTTGATGTTGAAGGTTCAAGATATACGATACATTCAATTAAGAACGTAGAGAATCAAAATAGGTTCTTGGAGTTAATAATTTACAGATAATGGGTGGATTTACATTTGATATAGTAAACATATCTGAAGTTTTAGGCAAACTACAATCTTTTGATAAAAAAGTGCAAGAAGATGTAAAGAATGAAGTAAACGCATCTGCATTAAACATTCAATCTGGAGCTAAAAGATTAGCACCTGTAAATATGGGTCAATTAAGAAATAGCATTTACCTAAAAGAAAAAAATGTAGATAAAGGATTTGTTTTTACTATTGGCGCAAGTGCTTCTTATGCTCCTTATATAGAGTTTGGAACGGGTGGAAAAGTAAGCATCCCTGCTGGATTTGAGGAGTTAGCAAGTGGATTTAAAGGGAAAAAGGCAGGTACTTTTAAAGATATGGTTGAGGCTTTGACTTTATGGGTTAGAAGAAAAGGAATTGGTGGAGGTAACGATAAGTCGATTGCTTATGCAATAGCTATTAACATATTAAGAAAAGGTATTCGACCACAACCATTTTTAATACCAGCTTTTGAAACAGAAAAGCCAAAGATGATAAATAACATAAAAAAAGTAATTGAAAATGTTAAATCCTAATATTGAGATAAAGAAGTGGTTTTATACTAACTTGACAAGTGCGAGTAGTTTGGTTGTATATGATGGTTTTGCTCCTGAAGGTGCTGGTGATGAGTATATTGTTATGACAGGTAGAACTTCAAGCCAAGATCAAGGCAAAGCAGGTTATACAAATAGTATTAGCATCACAGTTGATATTATTACAAAAAATGCTAACTTTGGTTATAAACGTGCTGAAGCTATAAGCGATTTAGTCTTGAACGCAATAAATTCTGACACCAATATAACATTGGCAAACGGATTTACTGCATCAAGTTTAAGTGTTGAAAGTGTAAGAAACTTAGACGGCTTAAACCCTTTAGATAACGTTTTTAGAGTATTAATAACATATAACATAATAATAACTCAAAATTAAAATAAAATAAAATGGCAGAAACAAAAGTAGGCGCAAGAGATTATATCCTCTTAGCTGACATCAACAATGACGGAACATACAAGCCTATTGCTTGTTTGACTACCAACTCTTTGACATCAACTTTAGGAACGATTGATGCAACTTCTAAATGTGGAGATCAATACACTCCAAGTCCTTCATTCAATCAATCTTTTGAGTGTGAAGGTTTTGCGATTGATGAAACAGGAACTCCATCTAAAGATAGTTACCAACAATTATACGATGCTCACGCTGCAAAGACTTTATTTGCAATTAAGATGGGTAAAGCAGTTCCTACAACTGGAGATGTTTATTATGGCGGAACTCCTACAAGTTTAGTTTTTATTAGCAACTTTAATGTTAATGCTGCTGATAAGGATGATGTTAAATTTACTGCAACTTTGGTAGTAAGTGTTCCTCCTATTACACAAACTGAACAAGCATAATAAATAAAAAACTATGTTTCAATTAAAGACTAACAACAACACAATCCACCTAAAGTGGGGTACTTGGGCAATGCGTGAGTTTACTAAACAAAACAATATCGGTATTGATGAGTACTTTAAAGTTCTTTCAACGGCTCAAACAAGTTTAGACATAATAGTCCAGCTTGTTTACATTGGTTACAAATCTGCTTGTGTAAGTAATAAACAAGAGGTTGCGTACTCTATTGATGATGCTTGTGAATGGATTGATGAAGTGGGTTCTATTTTTAGCGAAGAAGGTCAAATTATTGACTATATAAAATATATCGTTGAGAATACAGTCCACACCATTACAGGTGTAAAAAAGGAAGAAGAAAAAAAAAAGCCTAACAAAGCTAAGCTGGGATGATATTCTAGTTAAGGCTGCGGAGTGCGGAATACGACCAAATGAATTTTGGGATATGACTTGGAAGGACTTTTCCATTATCGTTTTAGGTAAGGAAAGAAACGAGTTAAACGAATGGGCAAGGACTAGAAACCTTGCCTATATTGTATATCTAAGTTCCACAACCGAGAAAAATCCTAAAAGTATGAAGGCTTTTTGGAGTATTCCAGATTTAGATGAGGCAGATGTTGATGAGGAAAGGGTCTTAATAACTGATGAACAACTAGCAAGAACACTTAAATTGTACGGAGTAAATTAATAAAGATGGCAGAAATTTTAGATATACAAATTAATATCGGTGCTAAAACAGAAGATTTAGGTGCTGAATTAATCAAAGCCGAAAATTTACTTAAGAAATTACAATCTGCATTAAAGAAGTCAGTTGATGTTGGAGAAATAGATAAATTAACTTCAAAAATTGGCTATGTAAGTGGCGCTATTACCCAATTAAATACTAGGATGAATAGCGTTGGTAGACCTGTTGGAGATGCAACTAATGCTTTATCAAACTTATCAAGGGTTGCTCAAGATGCTCCTTATGGATTTATAGGTATTGCGAATAACTTAAACCCTTTATTAGAATCGTTCCAAAGATTACAAAAAGAAACTGGCAGTTCTGCAAATGCATTGAAATCAATGGTTGCAGGTTTAGCTGGTCCTGCTGGTATAGGTATTGCTTTAGGTGTTGTATCTTCTTTAGCAGTTACATTTAGTAAAGAAATATCTGAATTCTTTAAAGGTCCAACTGATAAATTAAAGACTTTTAGAGAAGAACTAAACAAGTTAAACCAAGATATTTATAAAATAGTTGGAGAGGCTCAATCAAACAGAACTGTTGGTTTAAACTTAGTTAATATTATTGCAGGTGGCGATACAAAAAGTCAAGAAGAAGCACTAAAAAGACTAAAGAATTTATATTCTGATAATAAAGCTATAAAGGATGCTACAATTCAAACAGATAAAGCATATTTAGTACATTTAGTTAATGTAGCTGCAATACAAGAAGATGCAGCTGGTAAAGAAAAAAATACACAACAAATTCTATCTTCTGCATACGCTGAACGTGCAAAAATATTAGCACAACAAAAAAATGAAATAGGTGCTTTAAAACCTATTACTGTATCAAGTGGAGGTATTGGTGATTTTGGTGGAAAAGTTATATCTGTTGAAAGCCAAAAATCAGTAATTGAAAAAAGAAATAAACCATTATTAGATTCTTTAAATTCTGTTATAGCAACTGCAAAATCTAAAAATTTAGAATTAGTTACTACTTTAACAGATATTGAAACACCTGACCCAAATAATTCTCCTGTTGTAAACTATGCAAGAGAAGAAAATAAAGCACTTACTTTAGAGTTAGCCAAGATGAAGGCTTTAAGAGAAAAGTTTAATAAACTTGATCTTAGACCTATTTTAGATGTATATGATCTAAATGCAATTAAAGAAGAAGATAAAAGAAAAAGTTTCTTTGAAAAACAGGCTAAAGATTTAACAGAAGAATCTAACAATACAGGATTAGGTGCTTTATTAATGAAAGATGCAAAAGCAAGAAATAAACAAGATGAAGCAGATAAAAAGAGATTAAAAGATTTAAATGATAGATATAGCGAATTTGCACAAAACATTTCACAAAATGTAACAGGTGCTATATTTGGAATGGTTGATGCAATGCAACAAGGCTTATCTCTTGGTGATGCATTGGGTCAAATGTTTGGTAGATTGGCAAGAAGTATAGCAGAATCATTAGTTCAAGCAGCTGCATTTGCTGGTGTTATGTCATTATTGAGTGGTGGTGCTTCAAATGTTGCAGGAGGCGGTGTTTCATTTTTTACTGCATTTAAAAGTTTACTTGGGTTGGCAGATGGTGGAATTGCAACTGGTCCAACATTAGCAATGATTGGAGAGGGAAGCGAAAGCGAGGCGGTGTTACCATTAAGCAAACTTGGAAACATAATGCAATCTTCATTTAATGCTGGTTCAATGTCAGGTAATAGTATGGGACAAAATGGTCAATTTGTGCTAAAAGGAAATGATTTAGTATTAGCTTTACAACGTTCTAATTCATCACTTAATTTAAGACGTGGAATATAATGGCATACAATTTAAAATACAAAATAACATTTGCAAGTAAATCTGGTGTTATTTCATACGTTCACTTACTTGAAGATTCATATGCAGGTGATCTTATTGAATACGATGGTTTAAATATAAGTTTAGAATATATACCTAAGAGTGATGATATTTATGAGCCTATTGTAGTTAGTCAATTAAGTGTTGGTATAGATGTAACCGATAATGTGGCTGATATGCCAAATTTTGCTACTTTAGATGATAGAAAGTATCTTGTAAAATTATTTTACGGAGAAACTTTAGAATGGCAAGGTTGGTCTTTAAGTGATAGTGTAGACATATCATTTACAACAGGTAGAAAAGAATTAGCTTTTAATGCTATTGATGGTTTAGGTATGCTTGAAAGTATTAAGTATGAAATGCCTGTTTCTTATTATTTAATTAGTAGAAAAAAAGCACTTGAAGTAATTTTAGAGTGTTTAGATTACATACAATTCCCTACTTCATTAAACCTATTATCTGGAATTAGTTATTTTGCTAATGGTATGGCTAATAGAGCAACATTAGGAAGCAATGAGCCTTTGAACCAAACTTATGTTAGATATTCAACATTATTAGATAATAACTTAGAAACAATAAACTGCCTTGATTTAATACGAGATTTCTCTAAGTCATTTGGTTGTAGGTTCTTTCAAGCTGAAGGAATGTGGTTTATAGTTCCATTAAATGAGTTTGCACAAAATTCATATTATTATACAATTTACAATGCTGCTTCTTCTATTGTTTCATTTGGAACAAGAAACGAAACATTAACAATACAAGGTTATTCGGCAAATACATCTGGTGCTTATTTTGTAGACAATAGCCAATTTAAGATATTAAAAAAAGGATTTAATAAAGTTAGAATTGATAAAGATATTGATTACCCTGATAATTACATTACTAACTATGATTTAAAAGAATACGTTGGTAATATAGCTACTGGTTGGGATGCTCAATTTAGTGGTGCGACTTCTCAATTATTTATTAAACCATATCTTGAAGCAAAATTAAACTCATATTTATTATACAAGGAAAATGGAACTGCATCTTATGCTTGGGTTTCGCCAACTAATTTACCAACTGTTCAATTTTTAGATAATTTTGATGTAAGTTTTAGTATTGTTCAATCTGGAGGTAGTGGCATACCTACTAATGTAATGTATGTTAAAATTATGCTTGACAATGGATATTTTTGGAATCAAAATGAAGAATGGTCTAATATTTTATCTGGAAGTTCTTATTATTATCCTATCCCTTATTCGCCTAATTTAAAAGGTACTCAAACTGTTTCTTGTATTAGAGTTCCATTTACTTCAAGTTTAACAATACAATTCTATATTGGTACAGTTCAAGGTTCTGAAAGTAATGATTGGGTTGAACTTAATGATTTTAAAATTAGTGTAACACAAAGATTGACAAATGTTAAAATTGATTCATATTTTACTGATTCTAATGAATATGTTTACGATTTAGATTTACCATATGGGTTTAATTCAATAGTTAATGGTCAATACTATTATAGAGGTTTTTTATGCGATAGTTCTGGTAATAATTTATTTAATTGGTACAATCAAAGATATTCAAGCATTATATATAGAAGTTTAACTGAACTAATTATTAATGAGTATTCAAATTCTTTAATTAAGAACTTAATTAATGTTGATTCTACTTTTCAAGGATTAAGTCCAATAGATGTAGAAAGATTTAGTTCAGGAATTAGAATAAAAATAGATGATTTAGATACAACAAATTCAGTTCAAAATAAGCCTTATATATTAGGCAACGCTACAATAGATTTAGTTAATAATGATATTGCTTGTACTTTATTAGAGTTGGAACTTAATAATGATGAAACTACTATTGATATTAAATATACAATAGAAACACAAGGTGAACCTTATCCAGTAAAAAGGTCTGCTCCACAATCTACAAATGGAGCTGCAAATGCCGCTCCTTTAACTGATAACATTGTTTATGTTTTAGGTAATTCAACAACATCTTTTACTAAAGCAAGGGCTTATACAGATAGATATTGCAGTGTACCTTTTAATGGTGGAAATGCGTGGTATAAGATTCAAAGTGAAAATTTAGTAAATTTTAGAATTTATTTTATTAATACACTTGGAGTGTGTAGTGTAACAGGACCTTAATATATGAAGTTAATTGATTAAATTTGTAATATGGCAGCAGTAATAGGAAAGAATATAATGCTTTATAAAAAAGAAAGCAATGGAACATTTTATATGAATGGCTCTATACCTGTAACTACAATTTCAGGTCTAAGTTATAAACAATTTAGTTCAACAAATAATTTAGAGGCATCTTTTAATTTTAATAAAACGGCAGATGGCATAGTTTGTGGATTTATAACAGATGTCGCTACAACTATAATACCTGCTGGTACTTGGACATTTAGTGCTTTTGCATCTATAACTGGGGATTTAGTTTCCGCTCCAAGATTTTACTATCATATCTATAAATACAATGGAACAACATTAACTTCTATTGGAACAACAGGAGGTATCTTTTTTACTCAATTAGGTGTAAAATTATATACTCAAACATTTGCTTTCCCAGCTACAACTTTATTATCAAATGAAAGAATAGTAATTCAAGTTATAGCAAGTGAAATTACTACTAAAACAATGACTTTTTATACTCAAGGAACAAATGTGGCTTCTGTTAAAACTACAATTCCTTTAAACATTCCTTTTGCTTGTTCTACAAATGCAGCCTTCTCGGTTACAGTAGACCAAAAAGAGGTAACAAGTCAATCAAGTGCTTGGTATCGTGAGTTTAAGAACGATGTAGCTACTTGGAATGTAACTTGTGATGGGTTAATCACTTTAAGTGGATATGGTTACAATCAAATGCTACAAGTACAACAAACAAGAGAAACAATAGGAATTGACTTTATTATTGACAATGGAGTAAATGGTTTAAGCGTAATAACTGGAAATGTTAATTTAACATCTTTGCAAATAAATGCTCCTTATAAAGACGTTGGCACATATGGTGTAAGTTTACAAGGAACAGGTGCTTATGCAATATCTGGAACTTCTGCTGCAAGTGGTGGTGTGATTATAGTAGGTGCAAACCTTGTATTAACAAAAGGTTACACGGCAAGTGGTGGCGAAACATCTATTACATTTGCTGATACGATTGGATATGCTTGTTTGTACGTTTCAAGAGGTGGTGTGGATGCGCAAAACATTTTAACAACAGGAGTTCCAACTGGGGATGATGTTAAGTTTGTGAGTGCGACAGGGGTTCTTACTTTTGGTAGAGCATTAGCAGCAGGGGAATATATTCGCGCACTTTTCCAATAGATATTATAAAAAAAACTATATGAAGCAAATAACAAATTATCCAAATTACTACGTCAGTCTTGATGGTAAGGTGTTTAATATTAAAAAAATGAAATACTTAAAACCATTAATGCGTACAAATGGATATAATGCGGTTTGCATTTATAATGAATTAGGTGGAAAATTTTATTCTATTCATAGGCTTGTTGCAAAAACATATTTACCAAAAAATGAAAATAAAAGATTTGTTAATCATATAGACGGAATAAAGACAAATAATTTATTATGTAATCTTGAATGGTGTACGCATCAAGAAAATATGCAACACGCTTGGGATAATGGATTAAGTAAGACAAGTAAAAAGCATAGACAAAATGGTAGAAACACAATTCATATAGCAAGAAAGGCAGCGAATGACTTGAAAAGAAAGAAGGTAATAGATTTATCAAATGGTAAGATTTATAATTCTACAAACGAAGCTGCTTTAGAATTAGGTTATAAAAAACCAAGTTTGTCAAATTGGCTAAATGGTCATAGGGAAAATAAAACAAGTTTAAGATATTTATAAATTTAGATAAATGAGTCAATTACAAGTAACAGGAGAAGCAAAGATAAGGGACATACAAGGTCCAGTAGTGGCTAATAGTGGCGTTATAACCGCTTTAGATGGTGCTGCTTCTCAATATGTACGAGGAGATGGTACGTTAGCTGATTTCCCAACATCAACAGGTGGGGGTAGTTCGGTTTCTTATTATCTTAACTCAAGTGTTTCACAAGGTACTATCGGTGGGGTTGCTTATAGACAATTAGGCAAAACGCCTATTGCTGGTGCTGGAACTGATATTACTATTTCGGCTAATGGATATGTAGCAAGTTACTTAACCGATGCAAATGACCCAGCTTTATTAGAAGTACCTGCTGGAAACTTTAATTGTGAGTTCTATTTTAGTGTAAACTCGGATGCTCATAATCCTTTTGTTTATGCAGAAGTTTATAAGTATGATGGCACTACTTTTACTTTGATAGGAAGTAGTCAAAGCGTTCCAGAGTATTTAACAAACGGAACAACTTTAAGTCCATATTACTTTGCTATTCCTGTGGCTCAAACTGTATTAGCAATAACGGATAGAATAGCGATTAGAATCTATGTAAACGTAGATGGTAGAACAGTTACTTTACACACAGAGAACAATCACTTGTGCCAAGTAGTTACAACTTTCTCTAAAGGATTGACTTCATTAAATAACTTAACAAGACAAGTACAATTTTTAGCGACAGGAACAAGCGGAACTGACTTTGGGATATCTTCAAGTGTTGCGACACATACTTTTAACCTTCCTGTGGCTTCGGCTACAAATACAGGTAAGTTAAGTTCAACGGATTGGAGTACGTTTAATAACAAGCAACCTGCTGGTAATTATGTTACTTTAGATACTACTCAAACAATAACGGCTGAAAAAACATTTGGGACTGATATTACATTTAATGGTTATGCATTAATGGATATTGGAGTTGCTTTAGCTAAAACTTTAGGAACTCCATTACACGCTTCAACTAATGGTTATGCAAATCTTCAATTAGTAAATGCAGGTTCAGTTAATTCATTATACTTAATTGATGGGGATACTCTTAAATATTCAAAGCTATCTTTTAATAATGCTGCTGATTATACATACACTTTCCCTAATGCTTCAGGAACTCTTGCTTTAACAAGCAATCTAAGTTCATATGTACCTTACACAGGAGCAACAGGAAGCGTTAATTTAGGTGAGTTTGATTTAACTTCAAGATATATATTTTCAAATGGAAGTGGTACTGCAGCAGGTTTAATATCAATGAAAATTGGTAATACAATTACTGCAACAAGTGGTTATGGAACTATTGGTGCTGCTTCTGGTCAACAATTTGTATTTAATTCATTTGTTAGTGGTTCTTATAGTAAAACTGCATATTTTAATTTTAGTAGTTTAACAGATAATACAGTTAGAAGTTATACATTTCCAGATGCAGATGGTACTATTTCTTTACTAGAAAGAACTCAAACCTTTACTGCTTTAAATTCATTTAGCTTAGCTATTTCAGCAGTCGGTGGTGTTTCTTTTCCTTCTAGTGTAGGTGGTAGTAATTATGGTGGAATAACTGGTACCAGTACATTTTTTCAAATAGCTGCACAAAATGGTTCTGCGATATTATTTAAATCAAGTAACAATACTAATGCAATAACTATATCTACGCTTGGTAAAGTTGATTTTGGTTCTACAATAGGAAATGGAACTTATACTTATACATTACCTAATGCAACAGGCACTTTAGCATTGACATCTGATTTAGGTGCTTACCTACCTTTAGCGGGTGGAACTTTGACGGGTGCTTTAGGTGGTACAAGTGCTACGTTTAGTGGGAATTTTGGGGTGGGTACTGCAAGCCCAAGTGTTTATACAAATCTTAATACAATAACTATAAACGGAACTAATGGTTCTGTAATAGATTTTAAGACAGGAGAAGTTTTATATGGAGAATTATTTTGCCTTGCAAATGAACTTAGAGTTGATGCGGTTGGAGCATCGGGAGTTTTAAAGCTACTTACTAATTCAGTCCCAAGACTTACAATAGCCTCAAGCGGTGCTGCTACATTCTCAAGTAGTGTAACGGCAAGTTCATTTTTTCAAGCTAACGATGGCACACGAAATGTTTATTTAAACCCAAATGCCGATTTTGGTGCTGGTGCTTTTCCAACTTTACAAGTTGTATCCAACCACGCTTTGCAGTTTGCTACTAATAATACATTGAGAATGACCATCACAAGCGGTGGCAACGTTGGAATCGGAACGAGTAGTCCTTCATATTTATTGGATTTGCAAACAACTGCCGTTGTTGGTGTGGATACATATTCAGGATTGCAATTACAATCATCTAATTTTGGGTATTTAATACAAGGTGGTATAAAGCAAGGTGCTGGAGGATATTTATTTTTTAAATATAATAATGGTGGAAGTTTTGGAACTACAATGACAATGACTAATACTGGTAACGTTGGAATCGGAACGAGTAGTCCTACTGCAATTACAAACTATACAACACTTGACATAAGAGGAACAAATGGTTCATTACTATATATTGGTAATTCATCTGCTGCTTCTTTAAGATTTATTGGTGAAGGTGCAGAGGCTTATATGGATAATATTTCTACGGGTTCATTAATATTTAGAACATCTTCTAACGAACGAATGAGAATCACATCGGGGGGTGATTTGTTAGTTGGTATTTCATCAACTTATACAAATGCAAGATACCAAAGTGAAAATATAACTGGTACTAAAGCTGCTATGGCATTAAGAGCGCAAGCAACTTCTGGTTCTACATTAGTTGAATTTTGGAATCCTAATGGTCAAATAGGTTCTATAGATACAAGTGGTTCAGTAACAACATATAATGTTACTTCCGATTATCGTTTAAAGCAAGACCTTAAAGATTATAATGCCTTACAACTAGTTTCTGCAATTAAGACTTATGATTACGAATGGAAATCAGATAAGTCAAGAATGTATGGAGTAATAGCACACGAGTTGCAAGAGGTATTACCATACGCAGTACAAGGTAAAAAAGATGGCGAACAAATGCAAGGGGTTGATTATAGCAAATTTGTTCCAATCTTAGTAAAAGCCATTCAAGAACTTAAAGAAGAAATAGAACAATTAAAAAACAAATAATATGAAATACTGGTACATTAATCAATTAGACTGCGTTCCTCAAGATGGTGATTTAACTGACTTCGTAGTCGTTTGTCATTGGAATCGCAATGCAAATGAAGTAGTAAACGAAAAAGAATACACCGCAAGTGTCTATGGTTCTCAATCCTTCTCAAAGGATGACGTTGCTAACTTTATCCCTTACGAGGACTTGACCTATGACATTGTTTGTTCTTGGTTAGATTCTTCTATAGATGTAGAGGCTTTAGACCTTAATTTAGATGCTCAAATAGAGAATCAAGTTAACCCGCCGATTGTGGTACTCCCACTCCCATTTTCTAACCCTTAGGAAATATAAAGTATTTAACTATATTTGTATATAAAATAAAAACTATGCTACAACTAAACGAAACACAATTAAAGGAATTAGAGGCTTACATCAATCAGATACCAACTGCTTATGGTTTACCATTATTGCAGTTTTTAGGTAAGATTGCACAAGAGCAAAATCCACCACAAGAAGTAAAAGAAGACTAATGGTACATAATAGCAATCAATCGGACTTATTAACTATTGTTAGCGGAACATCCGCATTTATTAGTGTTGCAAACGTGCAGCCCATAGTTTCACTTATAGCGAGTTTGATTGCTATTGTTTCTGGTCTTTTAGCAGCAAGATATTACATCAAGGCGACTAAAAGATTTAAGTAATGTACAAGAATATAGTAATAGCGATATTGGTTATTATTGTATTTCTTTTTATAAAGGACAAGTCCGAATACATAGGTCAACCAGCAGTCATTGTAGATACTGACACAGTTTACCAACAGAAAACTTTTACTAAGTTTATTAAAGGGAAATCTATCCCTTTTGTCGTTTTAGACACAATTTATCAAATAGATGAGGTTCACGATACAATTACTATCGTAAAAGACTACAACCAAGTAAAGGTTTATTCTGATACTATGCGCATAGATTCATTAGGATACGCATACATCCAAGATACTATCTCACATAACAAGATACAAGGAAGGGGTTTTAAGGCTGAAATAAGCGAAAAAACTATCTATGTTACTAAGACTATCACTCCAAAGCCTAAGAAAGAGGTTTATTTGGGTGTTTTAGGCGATTTAAGGGCATTTGACAATAAAGTAGGCTTGGGACTTGGTTTAGGGTATAAAACGGCTAAAAACGGCTTATTTACAATAAACGCAACTACAAATCATTATTCATTGGGTTATTATATAAAATTATTCTAAAATGGCTTTACCTGTATCATTTAAAGACTTTGCAAAAAATCCTGTGGTTGCAACTTTATTCATTGTTCTTTGTGGCATATCAGCATTGTATATTGACGTGCGTTCCACGTTCAAAGACCAGATCACAAGTCAAGGTATTAAGGTAGAAAAGTTAGATGAGAAGGTAGATATTATGCAAGTAGCTTTAAGAAGATGTGATTCATCTTTGGCATCTGCAACGGCTAAATTAAGCACACTTGAAAGTTTAGGTAAAATACAATCTATTAAATAATGAAATACTTATTATTTATATTTTTAATGGGGTGTACTGCTTCGGCTCAAAACCAAAGCGAGGAAACAAAAGAAGACATAGAGTTCCAAAAGTTAATGAATAAGGTATCGCAAACAAACGATTTTTCAGTTCAAGTACAGGCTAAGGCGAGTAAAAAAGAAGCTGAGTTAGTACAAAAGGCAGTAGAAACAATAAAGGAATTAAAAACAGAAGTAACAACATTAAAATCGGAATTAAGTGAAGTCAAAGCAAGTTTGGATAGTGTTAGCAATGATACTGGTGTCAGTTTCAAGCTATTCGCAATACCCACAAATAAGGAAAATTAAACAAGATTCGGTTGTTATAATGACCATAGAGCAAGGCAAAGAAATAAACGCTTTGTATTTGGGTTATAACAAAACAATAGATTCATTAAAAATTAAAACAAGATATTATGATTCAGCAATTAATCAAATTAGTAAAAAGCAAGATACAATCAACCTTTACAGATATCATATCAATAATATTAAACCAGCCACAGGAATCGACCAAGAGTTCAAAGAAGCCTACGAGAAAGAGAAAGGGATAAATAGATTATGGGCATTTGCTTTATTTATGGCATTAGCAATTATTAAAACACAATAGTATGAAATGGATAGCAAATTTATTATCGGATGAAAGAGGGTCAATAAGCACTAAGAGAGTAATAGCTTTGATGAGTGCTTTGTTTTTATGTATTACTTTATTGGCTAATTCTTTTAGTCATTTAGAAGTAGCACCAAGTGATAAACTTGTTGATGCAGTTATGGCTATATGTATAGCAGCAATGGG
>Ga0208053_1000026_pt1 | contig 33014 bp, 29 predicted proteins | sample LakMenEpi20May10_FD_150719 | JGI IMG/M metagenome (GOLD analysis project Ga0208053, IMG submission 150719) | Freshwater microbial communities from Lake Mendota, WI - 20MAY2010 deep hole epilimnion (SPAdes) | ecosystem: Environmental > Aquatic > Freshwater > Lake > Epilimnion/Euphotic zone ... | reverse complement strand
AATTTCAAAAAAAATACAATTTCAAAAAAAATACAATTTCAAAAAAAATACAATTTCAAAAAAAATACAATTTCAAAAAAAATACAATTTCAAAAAAAACACAATTTCAAAAAAAACACAATTTCAAAAAAAACACAATTTCAAAAAAAAATACAATCATTCGACCTAAAATATAAACCTATTTAAAGAAACATTTTAGTTCAAATTACAATAGAAATGAGTGATCATCAAGAAATGGAGAAATCCACTATTACCGATGATATCGCTGTTACCCAAAACACCAGTCAGACGATTGAGACCATTATTAAGCAATGGGAGGAGTCTATTAAGAATCTGAAGACTTTTGCTACTCAACTCCGTATGGTGAAGAAGGAGATCATTACTCTCGAGAAGGAGAATGACAAACAAAAGAAATCGAAAAAGAACAAGCAAAAGAAGAATGAGAACAAGAAGCCAAGTGGCTTTGCCATTCCCAAGGAAATCTCGAATGAACTTGCTGACTTCTTGCAAGTTGGACGCGGTGTTCCTATTTCTCGTACAGAGGTAACCAAGCTTCTTACCAATTATATCAAGGATAACGATCTCAAGGATCCCGATTTCAAGCGAAACATTCTCCTTACTGGAGAGGCGGGAGAGAAACTTGCCAGTATTCTTTCTCCTGTTGTAGATGACAATGGAAACAAGGTAGTTCTCTCTTATTTCAATCTTCAGAAGTACATTAAGCATCATTTCCCAGGGTCGTCTACAGCAAATAACACTAAGACCACAACGACCACAACGACAACATCGACCACCACGTCGATCCCGGTGACGACTACAGCGAACACTAAAATTGACACTATTACGACCGATGTGAATACCACTGATGGTGGTACTAAGAAAACTGTGGTTATTAAAAAGGTACTCAAGCGTCCAATTGGTGTGGACAGTTAAGTTTTTTTTAAAAAAAAATATACAAGTGAATACTATGCAAGTGAATACTGTGCAAGTTCGTTTCTAAAAAGCCCATGGATGTAATTTTCAACAGAATAAAAGAAAAAACAAGTTTTTTATGTGAATATGAAAACAAGAAAGAAAATATATTACTCATAGGACATGTACAATCAGGAAAAACGATCGAATTATTAGCATATTGTTGGTGGTCCATATTTGTTTTAAAGACTTCTGTCATTGTTTTTGTCAGAAATTTTAAAATAGATATTACACAGTTAGTAGAAAGAATTTGTATATTCAATCAAACGATCGTTATTGATAGTGCTTTCTTTCTTGAAATACACAACGAAGAATCAGAACAACTTATCAAACAAGTTGGCAAACAAGTTGGCAAACAAGTTGACAAACAAGTTGTGTTTATCCGTTTACAGAATCACATTCAAGCAACTAAGATGCTAAAGATAATTCGAGAAAAAAACTTGAGATATCATCTGTGTATAGATGAAGCAGACTATGCTGTTAAGTCAACTAAAAATATTAGCAAATTTGAATGCTATATGAAATACATAGAAAAAGGTTCGTCACATACCTTGGTTGCTACAGCAACTCCATTTGCTGTTCTTGCCGTTAAAAAGGAAATAACAAAAGTTCTCCGATTGACGGAACCTAAAGACTATAAAAATTTGGAAATGGTCAATAAGAAATTCGTTCATGTGAATTTCCCAATTTCGCAGGTCCCCCATGAAGATCCAAATTTGGATATTATTTATCCTCAGTTTTTGAAAAAAAAACACGGAATTATGTTTCATCTAGTGACACGAAAAAAAGGTTTTCAAATGTGTATAATGGAAAAACTCGCGTCTATGTTTAAGAAACTAACTGTTTTGGTTTACAATGGAGATGGAGCTTTTATACAAACAAACGATAATCATCGACTTAATTACAATGGTATCAATTATAGTATTAAACAAAGCACTAACGGTCGGTTCTGTCATTGGATTAGAAAAATTCAATTGAACAAAGTTCTTCAGATTTTAAAAGAGGATACTGTGAAGCATAATCATATAGTGATTATTGGTGGAAATATGATATCTAGAGGTGTGAGTGTTGTATCAGAAGACTACAAGTGGCATCTCACGGATCAGTATTTTCATCCATCAAAATCTTCACATGGAGAAAACATAATTCAGAGTTTAAGAATACTTGGCAAATATAATGACAATTTGTCATTGACCCTTTGGTGTACTCCAGATACATGGAATGATATACTCGAACAAATGGAAATCAATAAAAAAATTGATAAATACTCTGGTAGCTCCAGGAAAATAGATATTAAAAAACCAAATAGAAATCCAACGAGAAAAGGTGTAATGCAAAATGTAAAATTCGAATCAAATAATAAAAATGGTAAAGATATGCTCACATTAGCTGATATAGAGGACACAGTATATTCCGATGAAGAACAATAAAAAAAGGTAATTTAAATTTTTTAAAAAAAAGGTAATTTAAATTTTTTTTTTTTTTTTGTGTAGTACACTTATTCCACGTTTACCTATTATAATTGTATCTCCTTCTCCTATACTTTCTACCATATTAAACTTTTTTTTTTTATTATTTGTTTTCGTTACTGTTACAAATGACTTTTTCACTACTCTTGGTTTCGTAACATTTTTTTTCATTGTATTATAAACAGATAATCCTAAAAAGTTTTGTTTCATTTTTTTTTTCGGTAGTGTATTTTTTTTTTTCACTTTTAAACTATCTACTCTTTTGTTTGTACTCTTTTGTTTGTACACGTTAACATAATTTCCCGTCACAGTGTCTAATTTAAGTATCATAATAGGGTTTTTTTTATTTCCCATTAATACAATATAGTTGTTTTTTAAAAGCCACGTCCCAGATGGTGCCATATACACATACAAAATATTAAAAAATGAAAATGAATTAAAGAAATAACTTTTTTTTAAACTTTTAAAAAGGTTTAAAAAAAGGTTTTTTTAAAGGATATACAAATGCAAGAAATCGATCATCTTGTTACACTTGATACCCGTGAATGTATAGGAGAACTAAGTTTAAATGAAGCTAGGTTATTGTTTTTGTATACCAATATAGTATTCGCTGATAGTATTTTATCTTCACCGAATTCTATTGATGATGTTAAATTGCTCAACAGTTCAAATGAAAAATTACGTCAGTTCAAGGGAGAGAATAGATTTTCTTCATTAATAAAAAACAATAAAATAGAGTTCAAGTTTAAAAAAAATATAAAGTCTATCGTGTCTTTTGAAATCGTGAATATCAGTATACCAAGAGACATTGTTCCAATTTATGTATATTTTCCTGATTTTGTCACGAATTGTATCTATAAGAAAAGAGAAAATTTTATAGACATTTCCTCCCCTGGGTATGATAGCCCTGTCCCGGTTTCTAAACAGGATTTCAATGACATGAATGGGTTGTTTCACACACCATTGAGATATTTTAGAACTTACATTGACCAACATTCAATGCCAAATCCACATACTCCTCCTCCTTATCAACTGTGGAATCCTCCACAAGACAATTTGTCTTCTGATCCTTGGCCGTTTCAACCACAACCGAAGAAACGTCAAAGGTGTCCTATTTATAGAGCAAAAAACGGACTTATATTTTCTGGATTTGGACTTTATGATTTAGAAGATTTTCCGCATTTACAAGAAATCACTCTTCGTGATGGTGTTAAAATCCAAATACCGCTACGAAAAATAATACTGAAGATGATTATACCCGAAGGGCAATATATAAATGACAAATCAGCAAAATATATTATTGAAAATAGTATTGATCATGATTTTAATTTAGATGGTGTCGTTGACAATCCTTTGATACAAACAGGATACGGTGATTATCAGAGATTTATACCTGGACCGGGTTTAGGAATGAACTACCAGCCAAACCAACCAAGGAAAAATAAATCATCCCCAATTGATCTTGGGTGTTCTACATATGATGCAGTTTCTGGGTACATTGGACCAATGCCGATCCCGTTTCCAAATTTTAGGGGAAATTGTTGGGGTCCATATGGACGTCCAGGAGATCGATTTCAAAATTCAGGTTTACAGGACACACTTGATGAATTATACATGAATGGAGATTTGTCCAATATCGGAGGAGAACCAATCATTCACCCAGAATACAATCCCACAGAATCTAGTTACACTTTTGAAATGATGATGGAAAACTCACATCGAGTTTCTTATGAAATAGCTACCTTTTCAAATATTGAGTCTTCTCAAAATCCTAATATTTTAAATGCAATGAGGGTAATTTACGATGGAGGGTTCGGAGCTGTTCAAGTTTATGTTGGCCTAAATATGACAGAAAAAGGAAAACCTGGTAGTATTGTCGTTACAGGTCTGCCAAACACACAATACGATGGAGTGTTTCATAAATTTAATTCCGAAATCTGGGTAAAGAAAAAATCCACCGATCCTATGAACTGGGAAGATTCTTTACCTGGGCCTCATAAACCAAGTATCATCAGTGGAGGAGATTTCAAGGGATGGATGTACTCGTGGAGGCAATATCCTTTGTCAGGTAGTATTTACGTTCCAATAACAGCGGGAGGGGTCGGTCCAATGGAATACAATGATATGGATAGTGATTCTCCTCAATGGAGAAAATCAGAAAGTACATCAAATGATTCTTTTTACACAACCGGAAGTTCTCAATGGGTAAATTCCCCTGTTATAGGGTGTTCAAATTATTGGAGAATCCCTACGAGTGGAAATACTGTCAGAATAGGAAATATACCTTGGGGTCACGTTATATCGATAAAAATAGTATCAGTTGGAAATGGATACACCAGTAGTCCAGAATTAATTACTGAATCTATAACTGGAAACGGGTCCGGGTTAACTGTCAGCACTGAAAACGGATTATCTGTAAATAACAGTGGATCTGGTTATAAAACAGGTGACACTGCAAAAATTATTCAATCTGGTTCAGGTAATAATTATATAATTGAAATAATGAATGTTTCTATGAATGAAACTACTATACCTGCCGAAAATGTTTCTCATTATATAGATCCAATTGCTACTTCAAATGTATCTTTTGTTCAAAAAAGACTCGAACAAGACTATATAAACGGAATCCGTTCAAACATTCCATGTGACAATTATCAGGAACCCCAAGCAAGTTATGTTTTTTCAGAAGGGTCTGTTTCATGTGAAAATTCTAATTCAATAAATGATCCTCGTCCCAACGTATTACCAGTGTCCTTGCTTAAATGTGATTTTTCTAACTTACCGTCACCGGCGATGGAATGGGATTCAGGATCAAAGAACAATCGACCTTTGGATAATAATAGACTCAGACAAATGAATAATTATATAAATATGAGGGTGTCTTATAGGGACCGCCAAACAGGAACGTTTATTGAATCAATTAAGAAATATCTATTGTATCTAATAAAATCAATTCCAAACACAGATATTGTTGTAAATATCAATCAGCTAAAGAGAACAATTCATACGCAAAATATAAACGATACATCTAATCAGTCCAACTTCAATATACCTATTCGTTTGAATTCGGAATACATAGAAAACCAACAAGAATTTCTATCTAAATACAATAACAAAATGTGGTCGATTCCGTTTTATCCTCCATTAGTGTCGCTTGGTTCTTTGGAACTTGAGTTCTTCACTCAAGATGGAACACCAATTCCATTGGAAAGAACATTAGGATTTACAAGAAAAATAAAAGACACTACTGTTATTTTTTCTCAACAAGGTACAACTAGGATATGTTTGAATCAGCCTTATATTTTATCTGAACTATCCGGATCTGATTTTGTTCCGTTGTCAGGAATAATGATTTGCAATTCAAATTACTCGTTTGATCCTAGAATATCTAATTTCACAAGGAATAATATATCTCTTACATTCAAATTTTCGAGTTATATAAATACACGAGATTGTGATATGGATTATGACGTAGATACAGTAAACGACTTTATACCAACAGCATCGAATGTTTATGATTACTAAAAACGAAATATTCGTTTGGAAACAATGATCTACTAAAAGCAGTAAAAATAAAGAGTCCAAACACTCCTGGCTGCAGGGGCCAATAAAATGGGCCTCTCCAAACTCAAGAAAATAGCAAAGAAACTTGGTCGCGCCAAACGCAACGCCAAATGAATTACTCGTCACCAATTAATTGACAATTTCATTTGTTCGCTAATATTACAATGTATCCCCTCCAAAATAACGAATCGATTCACGAAATATTCCTTTGGAAATAGTGGTCTAATAGAGACAGCAAAAAATAAAGAGTCCTATCACTCCTGGCTGCAGGAGCCAATGTAAACGCTGTAGACGGCGAGGGATCGACATCCTTACACATCGCTTCTGAAAATGGGTACACCGACGTGGTCAAAATTGTAAATTGTTTGAAAAAATACAATTTTGAAAAATACAATTTTGACAAAATACAATTTTGAAAAATACAATTTTGAAAAATACAATTTTGAAAAAATACAATTTTGAAAAAATACAATTTTCAAGAATCGATATTATGAAAAAAATTGTTTTACTATAGTATAGAAACAATATGGATGAGTATGATGATGAATACAATTTAGATGAAGAATCTGAAACCTCTGAATTAAGATCCAAAGAATCTGAAAACTCAGAAGAATCTGAAAACTCTGAAATAGACTCAGAAGAATCAGAAACATCTGTTGTATCTGAAGAACCAGAACAGTCTGAAACAGAACAGTCTGAAACAGAACAGTCTGAAAACTCTGAATTAGAATCCGAAGAACTAGAGGACCGTAAAACACTGAAAAGAAAAAGAAGTAAAGTAGAAAAATCTAAGAGCGGTATCTCTAAAAAAGATTCTTTTTTTATTCTTGAATGGTTGGATAGAAAAATAATAAATGGTAAAGAAATTGGAAGTAAACTCTTTGGAAACAATTTTAACATAAACGAAGCAACAATGGAACAGAACTTTAAAATAAAAATCGATCAATCGACCGATTATATCAAGGACGAACTTGTGAAAAAACAAATAACAGAAAGTAATTATAAAAAAAATAAAAAAACTCTATCCGAAAATACAATTTTCTATATGGATAACGAACCTGTAAATGGAGAAAAAACTGGTAAACGATTATTTGGTAATGATTTCAATATCGAAAAAGTGACTAATATACAGTCTACTATAATCAGAATCGTTGGAAATAAAAAATTGTATAAAAAGGTCACAAAAATGGGTAAAGATTTATTTGGAACGAATTTCGATGTGAAACGTATGAAAGATAAACAATTCCAAAGATTAAAGAGTTTCATTCCGATCGAAGGACCAGGGAATGTTAAGAAGCATGACCTTTATGTTTCTGCTATAGAATTTGATAAAATAATGTACCATCCAAAAATACTATGGGGTATTTGTAGAGATCTTGTAATTAAATCGATCGGAGAAGAAAAATACAACAAACTCAACAACACAGAAAGAAAAGAGAACATTATTAGAAAGGTTTTCGATATGTGTTCTGTATCTCAGACGATAGGAGATAATTATAACAAGATTATGAACGATACAAACGACATATCGAAATACAGTTGGATTGAAAACATGAAACTACCAATTGAGAATGGTGGAAGGACAAGAATAATAGGAACATTCAAAAAAAGTATACCTCCTATGGAAAATATATATAATATCATTACCGAATACAATGGTTCCGATGATCCAAATGTTCCTCTTATATACCGAAACCTCCCGATTTTTCAGGGAATTGCACCTCTGTCCAAAAAAGATGCAAATACATTATATTCCAATTTGGATAATCATTTTGAAATCATGATAGATAAAGACGGAAACAAAACAATCAAAGTCGTCGACAAGGATGAACAGCTTACTGCTTTACAGAATATGATATCTGCAATTGATTTAAATGACAATGATGATGTAGATGGTTTAATAACAAAACTAACACGATTAAAAACTGGTCAAGAACAACAAAAAAAACCGTATGCTAATTTATCTGAAAGTCAAATCAATGGTTTATTAAAATTGTGTAAATATAAAAGTTCTGAAGCAAAAAAATTTATACAGTACAATGCTAAAAATACCGGAATGGGGATTAATAAAAATGTAGATGATACCAAGTCCAACCAAATCAAATTGGGGTATATGGACCCTGATTATGACCCGAGTGTTGTTGGAGTTACGGGGGAATATTGGAACCCATTTGTAACTCCTCAAACACATAAACAAAGATACGACCGAACAATAGAAGTTTTCAAAAGTGTCAGAGTTGGAACGCGTGTTTATATTTTACCTGAAGTGATTGAAATCGACTCCAAACAGTACATGTACATTAGAAGATTTTTCGATTTCTATGATTACTTGAAAGCATATCAATTGATGAATGGTCGACTATTGGAAAGATCGGAGTCTGAACTAAAATTGAAAATGAAATCGAACAGTATCGACGAACAAAAAAGGATAAAAAATCTCCAACAATCAGTATGGATGTTTGGAAATAGGATACAACGTATAAAAATGTATTTTGATTACATGTACGAATCAATAAAATGCAAAAATGGTAATGTATGTGATAAAGAACTGGAAATGAAACTGAAAATTTTCAAAGAAGAAAATTAATTTATTTTCATTCGAATTAAAATAAAAGTAAATTCTATATGAGCAATCGTGTTTCTCGAAAAAAAGTGCGTAATAATTTGAATTCAAAACAAAAGCCAGAGTTTAATTTGAAACAAAGTTGTTTTTCGAGAAAAGCGAATTTAATTGATAAAGAAAAGGACACATGGGACCTTGACGAGAAAAAAGGATTTCGTTCTTATAAACTAAAAAACAAAAACTACAAACTTAGAAACGATATTTCAAATACTCGTCGAGCATTAGAGTATATTTCTTTCATTAACGACTACATTAAAGAATTAATAAAGTGTGTGGAGGAAAACATCCAACTGGCAATCGAAAAAAACTGTTTGTCTGGAGCTATCCTACTTATGAATACCCCTTACACCTTACAGGAAATACCAAAACAATCAATGTTTGAAGGTCTAAATAAACCAAAAGGGGTTTATTTTAAAAAATGCAATTTGAATACAATTATGGATAATGAATATCTCGCAAGTAGGAGACATATTATGTTAAAATTAAGAACCGAACAAGGTCAATTATTGAGCTGGAAAAGTATGAAAAATTTAATTTTACATGAATTATCCCATACGATGTGTAACCATGTGATATACAGGGATTCTGGAAATCACCAGAAAAAGGACTTTCACAAGTATAGTAATTTTTTGCAATACATTTCGAAAAAAATCGTTTGAATTTTTTTTCCATAATTCGAAAAAAATCAATTGATTCACTTTTATTTTATTGGAGTTTGGTAAATGACTACTTTGTTGGAAGCAGTTCATACAACTAGTGACTATTATAACGAATTTCTAAACAATGTAAGAAAATACAGAGGTCCATTTGTGGGGTCTCAACCAGCTCAGATTTTACCCAAAGATCTGTATGGTTTAATGAAACATTCTGTACTTACTCCGAAAATAGATGGTGTAAGGTACCTATGTGTTATCGACGAAGATATATTGTTCATAAATAGATCAATGGTAGTTTATCGTCCCAAATGTATGTACCTTCCAAAACAGGAATCGGAAATACCAATTCAAACTACATTGGAACCTAAAATAAAAGATCCGGTATTGAAACCAGAAAACAAAGAACAAATACTCTTGAATTTGACAAAAAAATTCAATGAGTCTATTGATCGACTTGAATCTGAAAGACTTGAGAGAATCACACAATTAAGTGAAATCCAAGAAAGAAACAGGGAAAAGCTACGGTCATTGATCAGGTCTAAAGACTATACTGAAATAATGAATCTGAAAAAAGAAATACAGGAAATAACACCTGAAGATTTTAAGAAAATAGGTATTGAATTTGATAAAAAACGCAAAGACCTAGAACTGAAATACCTACTTAGAAAACAAAATATTCTCAAGGAAAGAATAAAAAAAGTACCAAAACTTAATATACAACCTTCGATAGTGTTAACAAAAACACATAAATCTTCCAAAATAAAAACCAGGAAAATAAATTTTAAATTCAAAGGTATTTTTGATTGTGAAGTAGTTGAAAATAAAAACGGGGTCCTTCAGGTGTTTTTATTTGATATTGTAATGTTAAACAGTTATAAAGTGTATAAACTTCCATTCATGGAAAGAATGGAGTTTCTGCAATATATCAAAAGAAAAGTGAAACGAATCGACTTTATGAACTATAAATTATCTGGTCTACCTGTTAAGTTCTATTTCAAGCAATTCTTTAATTTCCCTGAAGTTCTATATTTTAACCAAATCGTGGATCACAATAAAATTGGTAACCTTGTTCTTCCAGATGGAACTGTCTTATTTATAAAAGAAACGTTACAAGATTATATCATTAATAAACTGCATTCTAGTATAGACACACAACCAGGTTCTGAAATGAGCATGGATAAACTCGAATTACATTATTCTTGGAAAATGAATTTCGAGCCATGGGAAATACCAGAGTATGATGGTGTTATTTTTATAAACACTAATTATAGATATTATCTTGGAGAAGGATTTGCCAGAGGACAATATAAATGGAAACCAAAAGAACATCTCACAATTGATCTCAAACTACAAAAGAAATCGAATAAATGGATTGTAGTTGGAAAAGCTGGTAACGAAATTACGATAGATAAAAAAAATATGACAAGTATGCTCGACACTAGTAATTTAAAAGACGACTACGATGGAAAAGTTTACGAGTTCTTGTACGATGGTTCAAAAATCACAATTGTTAGTAATGAAAAAGGAGAAGCAAAGGAAAGAGAGAAAGGTGCAAACGCGTATAAAACAATTATGAACACGATTATAGCTTATAAAACCCATTTTAGTCTAGAAGACTTTCTACTTTTTTTTGAATATTGTTCGAATGCAAACACTGAATTGTCCAAGAAACATATAAAATGGATGGATAAGGAATCTGCTCTTATAGCTATCGATATGTGTTATAGCTACAAACCAAACAGATTTATTCCAACGAATCTGCGTATAAATTATACATGCAGTGACAACCTTGAAAAAAAATTTGGTGAACTTTTTATGACCGATACTCGAATTTTAATAAATGAAATTGTGGATTTAGTTAAATCAAAACTAATAAAGACCGTACATTTCAATGAAATGACTGACGAAGACAAAAAAAAGATGACTAGCTATCTGGTGGAATATATTAGGTCAAATTTATACGATATGTCGATTGTCGATAAACTGAACAAAATGTACCCTGGATTCGGGGATGAACATAAAAATAAACTTGAAATGATTGTAAATATCAATAACACAGTTTCTAAAAAACAGTTGGATATTGGTACTTTTATTACTTCACAGAAAAAATACATTCGAGTTTCTATTAAAAGAAAGGATAATTCCGATATAGCTGACATATTCTATAGGGTTCTTTCATTTTTACAAAAACTGTCAAAATCAAAAAGAGCTGAAGGTGTTAATCCAAGAATTGTAAAACATAAATATATAGTCCGAGAAGGAGATACGAATTATGTATATGATTATTCGACTAAAAATATATGGGGGTACACGGATACGGTAATAGAAACCATTTCCAAACCGGAACATGATCTAGAAATTGAAACTGGATGTATGACGATGTATAGTCGTCGTTTATTGGACTCAGAATTAGAAAAATATAATAAAGTTGATGAGCACGTCATCGAAAACGTACTTGTCAAAAGAGGAGAAAACGAATCCTTGAGTGAGAAAAACAAAGGAGAGAAAATTATCAAAACTACAGGGACTCGGGTATATAAAACAGTGTACACAATAAATAATTATGTGTCTGGACAAATTATTCTTACTAAGACAAGAAAAGAAAAAACAGAGTTACAGGACCAAGAATTTATAAATAAATTGAATAAAGAGAAAAAAGAAGTTCGTAAAGAGAAGAAAATGTACGAACAACAAATAATAAAAAGAAATCCTGTTGCTTATGAGATGATTAAAGAAAAACTAAGACGCCTAGAGAATATCCAAAAAATCAAAGTAACGAATGATATCAGTTGGAGTATTGAAATTTTCCATACATTTTAATTTTTATGTCTTCGAATTTTAGATACAAAACTTCGCAGAAATAAAAATAATTTTCTGTAATAAAAAATAACAACTATATGTAAATGTCTGAACAATTTATTTCCTACGTGAAAAAAAACGATATTGCAAAAGTTTCTCAGATGCTCGATAAAAAAGAAGTAAATATCAATCATATTGACCAAGATAAAAACACAGCACTACACATAGCAACAGAATTCGGTCATTCGGATATGGTAAAGTTACTAATCCAAAGAGGAGCCAAACTACAAATAAAAAATGGGAATGGTGAAACTGCTCAGGAAATCGCTCTGCGCAAACGATCGGTGAGTGTTCTTGATACTATGAAAAAATTTTCGAAAGTATATGTAAAGAAAGAAGTTGGTGAACCCAAAACAGAGTTTATCCGTGACCTTGATGCGTCAACTTGGAAATTGTTAAAACTAATTCATTTTTAAATCGTTATTTTTTTAAAAGAGGTCTTTCAAGTGGATCAAAAGCTATTAATATTTTATACTGGGTTTCCTCAAACGTGTCGTGTTCACCCAATGGTTCTTTATTAACAATATCAAACGATGGAATCTTAAGAATTGTAGTTATCTTCTTAATCCCACTTGGTGTAAATTCATAATCAAGAGTAAATTGATAATATTTGTTCTGTTTCAGTTTCGAAGCTATTTTCTTTCCAACGTATATTTTGGAAACTTTTTCTAATAATTTTCCTTCGCTTCTCACGTCACAAGTTCCTTTGAACTCGTCTGTATTAACAATCTGAAAATCAAATACCAATACATCCATATAATTCTGCTCGATTCCTGTAGACCATGTAAAAAAACTTGTATTCGTGTATTTTTTATCAGATGAGATAAATACGCAACTAATTGAATGCTCGATAATCCGTTCTATATTTGTATCAGTTGCCATCATAGCTTTAACTGGAACAACATCAAAGAACTGTGAAAGATTTTCCACAAGATACTCAGTGTACTCTGACATAACTAAGTTTCGATTCGTCGATCCGATTGTTTCTTTAGTTACAAGGTAAAATAAACTAGGTAAATTTTTTTCGGGGGATGCTGACAGTATATCGATCGGATAAAAAGAATTATCTTTCCATATACCTGATATAACCAAATTAAAATCATAATCTACATTTATAAACTCTGGTCCCCATATTATATTGGAACCCTTCCTTGTATCTTCTACTATATAAACGGTTCCATTTTTCAATATTACCAATTTGGTGTATATTCCGTTTTCGGGGATTTCCATCATAACGAAAGAATCAATGTAGTCCTTTGAAGTAAGAACCATTATAGGGGCCAACTTTGGTATAGTGTCATTAACAAACATGTCAGTTTCCTTATAATCCGAGTAATAGCATTTTACAATATGTTCAATAGTATCATCTTTATCCGTAGTGAGTAATTCTTTCAGACCTTTATATACTCTAGATTCTCTTTTACCAGGTGTTCCAGGTACAGCTGTTGCTGCTTTGTTATCGATGTATCCGAGTTTTTCATCGTACTCTATTCCATATTTAGTATGAGAATCAATGTCTTTATCCGAGTCGAACAATTCTGGTTTTTTCTTTGCGATATTATTTGGAAATCCATAAATTAGTCTTCTTAAGAAAATTTTCTTCTCGCCTGTACTATTAATTATAAGATCATCGTGATTTATATTATTACCTAATATAATTTGTTTAAAAACGTTATCGATATTATCGTTTTTTCTCGGATCATAAAATCTTACAGGTAATTCGTACTCTCCTGTTATTTTTTTACAACACGGTTCATAAAAATCATAAACCCTCATTGGGCGGACTTTATCAGCTGTTGTCCATGAAATTCCCTCGTCATTCATACCTTCATTTTTTTTAGGACAAATACCCTTGAACGAATAAGGGAATGGTTTAGATCTAGTAGGCCCAGTACATATCTGAGGTTGGATTTCAGTATTTCTTTTATACTCCAAGGGTTTTATGATATTATGTATCTTGTTCTCCTTCAAAATTTCTGCTTCTGTTTTAACAAGAAGAACACTTTCATTTTCAATAAAGAGAGGTTTTAAGAACTTAGCAACTTTTATAAGTTGATCACTATCAATTTTGTTATAAATAGATCCATTTGAAATGAGTATTTTTACGTTTCCTCTTACTCTAATTTCGACATATGCTTTTATGGTACCGACATTCAGTGTGAAACTTATAAGGGATAAATTAAATAGGAACTTGTAATTCGAAATAGAATATTTTTTTTCTTTATTGTCTTCTTGCTTAATAGAAAGAGATCCTTTTCTTGTTATGTGATTTTTAATAATTCCATTTAGATTATGGAGATCCAGTGTGTAAGTGTAATCACTCAAAACATTATAATTTCCTTTTAGGCTGGTTATCCAAGAATTCTCGACATTGTCTTTAATGTCTATGGAAAGGTCTTTTCTCAGAATACCGATGATTCGAGATCCAAGGTTTTCTATATTGTATTCAGTAAGAGAATAAGGAGCACTTGTTATATATATAGAAGATGTCTTATTCAATCTTACAATAATATTGAAACTACTGTGATCTCTAGAAAAAAGAGCTTTATTGGAAACAGGTCGTGTTTTATATGATAATGTAATAAGATTATCAAGTGTCACTTTTTTACTTTTACTCACAGAAGAAGTTTGTAAACCCCTTTTTGGAAAAATAGAAAGATATGGTATAATTTCCGGGATTTCTTGGTCTTCGAAATGTTTTTCAATTTTTGAACTGTGTTTTTTTTTCCCTTCGTCTGACATAATCAGATACTCTTTTACAGGTGTTTCACAATTCTTTTCATGATAAACATCTTTATTTTCTGTGGCAATAGGACCAATTTTTCCACAGTTAATATATGAACACTGTGACCCTGGTGGTAATGGCCCTATAGGTGGATTAAAATACATGACCCGTGTTTTTGTGCCGAATAATTCGTTTATTTTTATTTGTGAAAATTTTACAGACTCGAATGAGTCTATTTTATTGCTTATTTTTATTTTTTGAGAAGATTCATACAAATCTATTTCTGTGTCCTTAATAATATTTGCACTATAATACATATCGAGTATTTTCGGATCAGATTTGTTCATTTGATAATAATAAATATTTAAATTCAGTCGTAAAAATGTTATAAAAATAAAAAATACTATAATCATTATGGCGTCAGAATCAATTTTGGATACATTCAATAGCACGCTTCTTCAGTTTCTAGAACAACTTGGAAAATTATTTCCAAACGGAAATGCAAAAAGTTATTACAATACGTTATCTATTGCATTATCTGTGAATAAGACGATGTGGGTTAAATACTTTATGGATAATGCCGAACATCACGGAAACGAAATCATGTCCAAGAATGAAAATTATTTTATAAAAACTGACTTTAATTTTGCTGACAATCTTGATTTAAAAAATTGCTATATAGCGTCGAATTTACAGACAAAAGAAATTATGTGGCAATACATACAATCTCTTTATGTTCTTGCTTGTGGGTATTATTCGAGACATCCGATAAAATAATTTATCTTTATTGATATCAAAAAAAAAATATGTGTTACTATTAATGATACATATTGTATTATCGTTACTAGTTGCACTATATTCAAGAGAGAATATAGATGGAGAACCAAACAATTTACTAAAAAACATTGTTGGAGATTCTAATGTTGACAAAAGGATTCTTTCTTTTTATAAAGGATCGCCTATAAAAGGTATATACGTTAATTATCTGGAAAAAGTGTCTAATTACATCTTGAAACATGTAACAAAAAAAGAAATCAAAGATATAGAAAATAAAGCGGCAATTTTTGATTTCGACGATACAATTGTATGGACACGGCCTTATAATCCTGCAAAACCAAAGTACACAAAGTCCGGAGAATTCGGAAACGTGTTTTATTATCCTCCATTGTATCCGATAGTTAATTTAATAAGAGAACTCAAGAAACTTGGATTCTGGATTTTTATAATTACATCGAGGCCACCAAATAGTGTACTCTCTATCAAATATAATTTGAAAAAATATAATGTACCTTGGGATTCGATCTTTACATCCAATTTTTCTGGAGAACACTTAATTTTCAAATCTAGAATTAGAAAAATCATTGAAAGTTATAGTCCAGAAGATATCCGTGGATTAAACACATTTCAACTTCTCACGAAATCTAGATCTAGATATACCGACAATCGCACGACAAACATTGTTGTAAGTATAGGAGACAATTGGTACGACATCTACGAAGGAAACAATGATATTGGTATCAAATTACCTTGCCCTGGAGATCTAAATGCTTATGTTTACTATAAAAACAGAGTTATTAGTTTCATTTGATTTTTTTATTTGTGATACTTAATGCAAGATAATTACCTTAGCAAGATCCTTGTACTTAAAAAAAAAAAGGAAATGCAAGAACACAGCTTCGTTGAACAATTGATAAATAGCGTAGAATCTAGAATAAATATCCTTCGGAAAAATGGAATAAATGAATTATATTACGACGTACCCAATATTGTACCTGGATTACCACTGTATAATTCTATAGAGGTTGCAAAAATTCTTCATAAAATTTTACTTGAAAAAGGATATAATTGTGTGTATATGTATGAAAATAAAATTTACATGAGCTGGAAAGGTATAGAAAAAAAGTACCATCATGTACCGATACTGATACAGAGAATTAAGAACAGAATTACAGCTCATTTGCTTAAGAACGGTACTGTATTTGAAATCCCGGATTTTATGGCTGGTTTTCCGTTGTATGACCGTCAGGAGACAGCCGTGATCATTAAGAATTATTTCGATAAACAGGGTTTTGTAGTTACAAAGGTTAATTCGGTTCTACATATTTCATGGGATTTGGATGAAATAGAGCGAATGCATAACATGGAAATAAAATTCCAGTCGAATAAAGAAAAATTAAAATCCAGAAAAGATAAAATACATGATATTCGAATGAAAAACTGTAATGTTTTTGGAAATCCAGATAAACTCAATAAAGCTCCCAACAAGGTTGAAATACCTGACAATGTTGAAATACCTGACAATGTTGAAATACCTGACAAGGTTGAAATACCTGAAAAGGTTGAAATACCAAATGACAGGTTGTCCCATATATTACAAAATAAAAAAATACCTCAACCACATAACAATGTGTCAATGTGTACATTACCTACAGGGGAATTTACTTCAATAGATAATTTAAATTCAAATGAAACTGATAAGTCTGTTCCAATTAGACTAAAACATTCAAAAGCTTACCGAAACAATACACGAACAATCATTCCAATCGAATATACAGATATACCTATAAAGTCAAAAGTGTCTTTTGTGAATAAACGCAAATCCAATAAACCTGGACCATATAAATCAGTAAGATCTAACATCGAATCACTTGAAAAGGATCTTGAACAATTAAAGTTGCACGTTAGAGATTCGAAAAAATAAAATAAATCATATTAAATGAACGAATCCACACGGTTAATAGCGTCTTTTGATATTGGAACTATCAATCTCGCTTGTTGTATAATAGACAATAATGAAAAAATTCATTACTGGAACGTTTTTGATATTTCAGCTCCAACAAACCCTTTGAGGTGTAAACGAATGGTTACACAGTTCGATAAAGTTGAACTTTTCAAAAGTGTTGAGATTGTACTTGTGGAGTTTCAGCCTTCATGTAACCCAAAAGCAAGAATTATAGAAGGATTTGTCAGTACATATTTCATGATTCGTAGTATTGATAATAATTTGAATATAAAGGTTATGGTTTATTCTCCGATTCATAAACTAAACTGTTTTCACGGAGAATGTCCAGACTTTACCTATTTGAAATCGGAATATACACGAAGAAAGAAACTCAGTATTTTTCACACACAAGAAATAATAAAATCTGGTATTCAGGATGAGGAATTTGTCGAGACTTTTCAGAAATCAAAGAAAAAGGATGATCTGTCGGATTCTTTTTTACAGGCTATCAGTTACATACGCTACAAATGTGAACATAAAGAAATAGTTTCACGAAAGCCAGCTTTAAAACAGAAGTCTATAAGGAAATACAATAAAGCTAATTTGAAATACATTATCATCGATGAACTTCAGAAAAACGAGACACGTACTTCAAATGGAGTTAATATAAACAATTTTCTTGAAAATTGGATTACAAACGGAGATGGTATATTGAAAAATATTGTTTTGTTATATGAGCACGATTACAATTTGGAAATAATAAAGAAAGAACTTATTCCAGAAAGTTATTTTACATCAATGTTCAATTTGCCTGTTTATCCAACGAAAATAACAAAGAAAATAAAAAAAATTAAGAAAAAACAAATAGACGAAACATTTATTGATGAAAATACATTGTAAAAATACATATAAAAACTTAAAAGTTATGTAATCAGATGTATAATCAGAAAATGATAATAGGTCTTACAGGAAAAAAATTCCATGGGAAGGACACTGTTGCTGGTATAATTCTCGAACACGATAGTACTTACACGCTATTGTCTTTTGCTGAACCTATAAAACAAGCACTATCTATTATACATGTAATTCCAAAAGAATATTTCGATGACCCAAACAAAAAGGAGAAACCTCTTTCAGAATGGAATAACCGGACCCCACGGTCACTTGCACAGTGGCTTGGAACAGATATATATCGAGATCAATTTGATCAAGATGTTTGGTTACGGAATATGAAATTACGTATTGGAGATTTGAAAAATGTGATTATTACAGATATACGGTTTGATAATGAAGCTAATTTTATTAAGGAGCTTGGAGGTATTATTATAAAAGTAGATGCATCTGTTAGAAAAAATAAGTCTGATAACCATATATCCGAGAATGGGATTGATGAAAAACTTGTAGATATAATTGTTGACAATAACGGATCATTTGAAGATTTAAATAAATCGCTTAAAAAAACATTATGTTATTTGTTACAATAATGGATGATATTAATAGTAGACTTGCAAAAATAGAAGAAGATATTTCAGAAATTAAAAAATCTCTACAAAGAAACGATGTACATATTTCGTTTATGACAAGACTATATTTAATATTAAGACACCCTCTCGTTAATTTAATACCCAACTTTGGAACAGTAGAATCAGACAAAAAAGAAGTAACTGATAATTATTTTAAAGAAACTTGAAATTGCTATAAAAAATGCTATACATAATTACGTAACCAATCTTCCGCCAACATTTTTGAGCTCTCACTATAATAAAATTTAATTTGCTTACGTAATTGGTCAGTTGATTCAGTATTTAAACGTTCGTCTGATAAATCTTGGTATTTTCCAGTATTTTTTTCCCAACTATCTCTAAATTTCTGTAAATTCTTTATTAACTCTTCGCGAGTCATAGAACTTATTGGTTTACTAATTGGTTTATAAATTAATTCGTAATTGGTTTACTAATTCTATTACGTATGAGTTGTTTTGCTTTAGATTTTTGACCCTTATCTAATAATTTATAAATTAATTCTAAATCGTCTTTTTTGATTATTGCTCCCCGCAATCTAAATAAACCTTGTGCCGTATTTTCTTTTGAACCTCTAAATGATACACTATATTTTTTAAGCATTTGTCTTAATTTATCCAATGAAATGTCATATTTTGTTTTATTGTTTGGTTTTTTTTGAAAACATATATCTGTGAATCTCTGGCATTAAAAATGGAATAAATTAATTAAAAATCTCTATAAAGATATATATTTCGTTTATGACAAGACAATACTAAAACACCCTCTCGTTAATTTAATACCCACATTTGGAACAGTATAAACAGACAAAAATAAACTAGTTGCGCATAGTATCAATGAAAAAAATCGATTGGTATAATAGTAATGGAAGAACTATGTATAGGTGGTGGGGGTTTAAAAGGTATAGCGTTCCTTGGGGCTTTATATGAACTAGATAAGAACGGTTTGATAACAGACGTGAAAAAGTATTCTGGTACAAGCATTGGTGGGTTTTTGTGTATTTTACTGATTATAGGATATACTCCTAAAGAATTAATTGATATCGTGTTTAAACTGGAATTCTCAAATATAAAAGATATCGACGTTGTATGTATACTAACACATATGTCTCTAATGAGAGGAGACAAGTTTAAAGAAATTGTTAAAAAAACAATACACGAAAAAGAAAATCCCAATACTACCCTTATCGAATTATATGATAAGTATAAAAAAGAGTTAATTATAACAGTGGTTTGTATAGATACAGGTAAACTCGAGTATATATCATATAAATCTGATCCAGATATAACAATTTTTAAACTTGCATGTATGACGATGTGTGTTCCACTTATTCTACCACCGGAAATATATAATAACAAACTTTATGCAGATGGGGGTATTCTTGATAATCTTCCAGTGAAAGTACTTTGTAGCGGAACCTGGTGCATAACCAGTTCTATTGAAGAACATGTATCTGAAACTTATGACATTTATGATTATATCATACGTATCACGGACATTGTATATAATAATTTACAGGATATTAGACTTGACAATTATCCCAATATTATAAAAATCCAATTGAAGGGTATAAAAAACGTAGACACAGACGAAAAACTAATGATGATAAATAAAGGACGCGAAGCTGTACGTGAAAAATTAAATGACATTGAGAACTATATCAAAACCCAGAAATCTTTCTGAGTTTCTAGAAATCTTTCTGAGTTTCTAGAAATCTTTCTGAGTTTCTAGAAATCTTTCGGAGTTTCTAGAAATCTTTCGGAGTTTATAGAAATCTTTCGGAGTTTCTAGAGATCTTTCTGAGTTATCAATTTTGTTCCTGGTCTTTCAAGAAAGCATTTACTGTACAATGATTTCATTTTTTTCTCTGTTTCTTCTATTTTATTATTAAGAGATTCAATTGTGTGTTTTACAACTACACGGTCATTTTTCTCTATGTAAATTTCTTTGTCGGGGACATTATCAATAATAGCCGTATCAATCCCTGGAACAGGGTTGAAAGATTTTAACTCCATTTCGTCATTGTCAATAATTAGAATAGGTGTGTTTTTCTTATGACTCATATGAATGATATGATCAATACCGTTATGTTCTTCTGACCATTTAGTGAATATGATAACAAGGTCAGGTGGATTGTTAAGCCCGAATATGGTGTTGTTTCTATCGATTCCAGCAGAAGGTTTCTTGTCCCATTCACTTCTGAATTGTACGATAGTGTATCCGATACTGACAAGAACATTTCTCAAATTTATATCAGTCTTTCTATCTCTGATATACAATTTAACATCGTTTAATTCGAATTTATCATTCGAATTATTGTCTTCTACTTGTTTGACTTTATTTTTTTCTTCTATGTAATTGAATTTTTTTAGATTGTTGAGTTGTTTAGATATGAGGTTATAATTCTTATTGAACTGGGTTTCCGTATCAGACGCCTCCGAATCCTCTTGTTGTTTTTTATTTTTCTTTTCAAGTTTCCTCTGTGCACGCAAAAGTTTGTTTTCCTCTCTTTTAATAGAGTATTTTTCCTCTTGTTTCTTCTTCTGAGTCTTCACAAACTCTTTTATTTTAGAATAAGTGTCGGAAAAATGAAGTTTTTCATGAAAAATATAATCGACAGTTCTTGATATAACATCAACATCCCATCCAACTTCCGATGTGATCAGTATATTGTTATACATTTATTATCAATAAATCCAATTCTTTAATATAATTTATTTTCTCAAATTAAAAATATTTGTAAAATTTAACTATGTCAATAAACAATAACAATAAAATTCTTATTGTAATTGTGATATTCACCGTTGTAGCAATTGGCGTTAGTCTTTATCTTCACAAAGTGTACAAACAAACAGACGATCTCGACTTAGATGAAGACTGTATTATAGCTATTCTAGCACCATGGTGTGGACATTGTAAGAATCTAAAGAAATCTGGAATGCTTGAAGAACTTTCTAAACATATCCGTGTGATTGAAATTGATGACAAGCACAAGAATACCAAAGATATACTTTCGGCTGTAAAATCACAAGGATTCCCCACACTGGTACTGTACAAACAAGGCAATTTAATTGGATACGATGGTGAGAGAACAACTGAAAGTATAGTCAGATTTATTAATTCTCAATAAAAAAATGTATACCATAAGTACATGTATATCAAGGTTCAACAAAACGATGATATATATCTACTAGAGAAATCAATGATAGCTATTCTGGCTCCCTGGTGTGGATATTGTAAGGAACTAAAAGAATCCCATGTTCTGGATGACCTGTCAAAAAAAATAGACATCATAGAAATAAGCGATACACATAAAGATGCTGATCGTATCATGGAAAAAAGTAAACACGCCACTTATCCTTGTCTGGTATTGTATAAAAATGGAAAACTTATAGCATTTAAAGGTGAGAGAAATTTAAAGAATTTAAATACTTTTTTAAAGAAATGATTTTAAATATTTATAACTTTCTTTGGCTTTCGTTTACCTTTTTTCTGAGGAATTCTAATTGTCCTGTTCTCGTCCGAGTACTCACTGGAAATCTCTGAGAATCTGTCGTTATCTAGTTGTGCACTGGATACAATCTCAGACGTTCTTGAGCTTGTTGGGCGAGGGGAACCGTTTCCATCGCGAGAAACATTGAACTGACCTGTGACGTCGGTCTGACGGGTCATTTTGGGAAACTCCATTGGATTTGGCATTCCATCCGTATCGGTGTTACCCGTCGACGTGTTACCCATCGACATGTTTCCCATCGACATGTTATTTCCTCCCATCAATCCACCCATTAAACTTGCGATATCGAAATTAGGTGGTTTCATTGATTGTTGTTGTTTTGTTGCCTGAGCTAGATTAGATATAATTTCTGGATTCTGTTTGATGATATCCCCCATTCCGGGCATAGCACCAGCAAACATTGTCTTCGTTAAATGAAACATAAAAGCTGAACCTGCAAGAGATAACATCAACTCTAATTCAGGTGCCATTTCTGCCTTACCTGCATACTTTTCAGCGATTCTCGCAAACACGTTATCGTATTCATTAATAGTTTCCATCACACTTCCAGACCAACCGTCAAGTTTTACATTGAATGGGTCGAAACGTCCGTTAATGTACTCCAATCCAGTGACACATGCCATTAGCATTTTTCTGGAAAAGTTAACAGCTGCATCTCTCTCTGCTATTTTCTTGTGGCGCTCGTACTCAAGTTTTAGGTCATCTAACTCAGATTTCATGGTAAAGTTTTGAGTGAGTCGGAATCCTTTGTTTTCTAGATCATGGAGTTTCAAAAGATATTCTTGCTTCTTTGATTCTATCTCTTTTGGTGAAATTGAAGCTACACTAGAATTTGAGTCACTAGTATATTCTTCGTTGCTTTCATTTATGTCGTCACTACTTGTATCACTGCTATCTTCGCTGTCATCATCTTCGCTATCTTCTTCACTCTCTTGTACTTGTTTGTTTCTTTTCTGTGAATTTGAATATATATCGAATCTGTTATCCATTCGACTTGAGTGTAAGTTTACTTCTTTTCGTTTAGGTTTAGTGTCGCTATGTCGTGACTTGTTTCCACTAGATTCTCTTTTTCCAATACGTGTAGCAGAAACTTCAGAGATATTATCATCGTCAATAACAAACTTGTCTTCTTTTTTGGAATTCATGGGTAAACTCCTAACGTTAACAACGGGTCTTTCTGACTCTTTTGTATCTAATCTTATATTAATATTATTGGAAGACATAAAGATCGTAAATAAAATTTATATAAGATAATAACGCAATTGTTTTATTTTTTCTGGAATACAAATGTGTAATACATAAATGAAATATCTTTCTCATATTGATTAGATATCATCGAGTTTCCGCATTCTTCGTATATATCGCTAAAGTTTTTGTATGCAACTAGGTGTAATCCAAAATGTTTACACGCCTGGGTAAGAACACATTGAGGAACAAGATATTCTACACTAGACATATTATTAAAATAGTTTCCAGAACCTGGTTTATCAAATAGACAAAACTGATATTTTGATCCAAAAGGAGTATACTCCGTGTACTCTTTCTGTATCATAAAATATTTATTTTTAATACTGGGATTTTTATTCAAAACACGGTTTACTTTATCTCCGTCAATTGCTGTTCCTATAAAATACCCGCCTGGTTTCAATTTTACCTCGACCCGTCTCAATGCGTTGTCCAACATTTCTTGTTTTTCGAAAAAGTAATGAATTGTAAACTGACACTGCACAATATCGTACAATAATTTACTCTTGGGAAATGTTAGGTTTGTTTTATCATCTGTTATTTTACAAACGGCAAAGTCCACATTCGTGATCGATTTATTGTTCTTTTTTAGTTCGATATACCTTCTTTTAGCTTCCAAGAGAGATTCTTTGTCCGGGTCAATCCCAAACACATATGAGATTTGAGCATTATTCCAGCTATGATAGTCACCCATTCTACCGACTGAAATATCGAACAAATTAATAGTGCGTTTCTTTAACAGTTTCACGGTTTCCAATATAAGATTTCGTTTTATAATATTGTGGAAAGCTCGCATAGATACAAACCGACTTTTTTCCCTGTCGATACCGATTTCGGTCATTTCCTTTTTGTTTGCTCTTTAGTTTGCTCTTTAGTTTGCTCTTTAGTTTTTCGTTCTACGTTTACTTTCTTTCCAGTTGTCATTTATTTTTTAAATAAATTTATAGATAAATTCCAATGGGAATATTTTCTGGTTGTTTTTTGGATTTAAACTCTTTGAAAAGTTTCATACCTTCGACGAAATCTTCCTTTGTGAGTATGAATTTTGTTTCGACGGGAGATCCAAAAACTCTCCTCGCGTGATATATCTTACATTTATCAAAATACAACAAACAATCTCCCCCATTTGAAGTGAAAAGCGCTTCGTTTTGTTTTGTGATCGCTAGAAGGTCATCATTGGATATATTGTGTAGCCAACCATTGTTTGTTATCTGGTATAACAAGATATCCTTCAATTCAGATGAAGAATATTTTGTCAGATTAAATTTCCACGGAAATCTTCTCTCCAAACCCTCGTTCCATGAAAAAAAACATTCGTTTAGTGAATGTTCGTACCCAGCTATAATACATATAAAATTATCGGTATGTTCTGACAGAAACTGATTAAGAGTATCGATCGATTCCTTTGCAAATGAATCCCTTTTCTCTTTATTTCCAAGAGAATAAGCTTCATCGATAAATAAAACTCCTCCTATACAAGATTCAAGAAGTTTCTTTGTCTTTATTGCAGTTGAACCAAGATATTCGCCAACAAAGTCTGCTCTCTGTGCAATTTTGAAGGTTCCTTTTTTCAACATTCCAAGGTCTTTGTATATATTACCAAGTATCTGAGCAACAACTGTTTTACCAACACCTGGTTGCCCCATTAATACGGTGTGCATCATTTCTTTGTGATGCAGATCTTGTGTGAAGAATAGTATCTGATTAACTATATTCTTTTTAAGTTCTTTCATTCCAACTAAATTGTTTAGATTCTCAAGGTGATTTCTTATATTTGAAATTTTCTCATAATCCATATATTTCTTAATAATCAGTTCGTGCCGTATTTTTTCATTTTTATTTCCTTTCTTCAGTTTACCCTTAAAATCTGTCCACTCTTTTGAAATTGTTATCAGATCTGCAAGTGTCTGTATATTTTTGACACTGGGTTGAAATTCGATAATTCTCCTTTTTTGAGTAGGCATTTCATTTTCAGCTGGATTTTCTTCAAGTTTGCGTTTATTATCCATTACATATAACGAATATATTTTATGTACAGCACAGACGAATAAAATGAATCAGTTTGAAAAAATCTGAATCAAGAAGACTATTTCCAACGTAAAAAGGATGTCCTTCAAAATAAGCTTTACTGTATCTTATTCTCTGTTGTTGATATTTAATTTCGTGTGATATCGCTTTATGTTCTAATTTAGAGATAATCTGATTACAGGCGTCTTTATAAATATTTGTTCTTTCAATAAACTCTTTTAAAGATGTTTCACAGTCGATTGGCTCAAAGCTATTCATCAGTATTAATAAACCGTTGGTTCATTAATGCAAATGAAAGTGTGTCTTTATATATTGTTATATTATATTCATATAAAATTGAAAAACAATATTATCTGTTATTTCATACTCTGGATTTGCAGATGAAATTAAATTTGAACACCAATAATAATCACCATCTGTCATTTGAATTTCTTCTACTGTTTTATCATAAATATTGTTTTTTATCATATAATACAATTCCCCCGACGATTTCCATTTAAGAAAATAAAAATATCCTCTTGCTTCTTCAAGACATTCTAGAAATGTATCTAAATCTTCTTGTTCCCTAATGGAATCTTGTACATCTGTCATATGGTTTATATAATTTTCATCTTCCGAGTATGTTTCATAATCATTTGAAACAGAATAAATATCATCATCGGAATACATTGTTTTTTATAAAAGCCTTATATTTTTAAATGAGTTGTTTGTCAATTACCTTTAATCGGAATCACCGTTAATGAAATTCTCAATATACAGAATAGTGTTCATAGACATTTTCATGTATTTTTGTTTTTCAGTATGTACAGAAGAATACGACCCAAAAAGGTCTGTATATGAAAGGTCCATGTGTTTCTTGGAAGATTTTTTATCTGGAAACAATAAAGTTTTCAATTCAAATGGTAACTTGAAAATTTTAGATTTATAATCCGAACAATACCCGTTTTCTCTACCTTCCATTGTTTTACATTTACAAAAACATCTTTGACAAAGACCTTCCTCTGTAATTTGAAAGTAAATTCCACAAGAGTTATGTTCTTTTTTGATGTTTAGACAATACATACCGTTTTCTATCTTTGCTACGTAAAACTTTCCTTGTTTTTTAAGAGTTCTAATAGGGCGGTTCCATTCAGGTATCGTTTTCTTGGAGATAAAATCAGAAACTTTAAGAAACACAGGATCATTAGATATAACCATACTGCCAGACGATTCTGATGTTTTTTTCTTTGGAACAACAAATTCAGGAATATTCTCGATCCACTCTGTTTCAGCTTCAAATACTCTTATTGTGCATTTACTGAAAACGTCCAAGTTATTTGAGAAAGTGTAATCGTTATCTCCATGAATCCATACTGGCATGTATATTCTTCCCTCGTCTACATAAACTAAGGTAATTGATTCATTTTCATTTTCTCCTTCACTCTCATTTTCATTTTTTTTTGTTGATTCATGTGTTTTCTTCTTTTTAGAAATCTTTGCAGAACCAACCATTCGTAGACTAGCGTTTGTTTCTGAATACACTGATTCGTCTATAACCGATTCCCATTTATTGTATTCTGGTCGTTCTCCACATGCATTCACGAGCGCGGTTATAAACTGTTTACTCAAGTTCAAGGCGTTTTTTCTATTTACAAACAGATTTTCCCATATCAAGTGAACTCCCGTCTTTACCATTTTTTGTCGATCCCTAACTACGTTTTTTGGACTGGTCATACAAACGGTTATATTGAAAACATCATCGTAAAAACGCTTAACTACACTGGATATGATCTTGACAACGTTTTTTATTTTTTCCATCGTGTATATATCAGTATCGATGAAATCTAGATCACAGTACATCCTATGAACATCAGTGGGAACCTCACAGATGTAATATCTCTCGTTATCCGAGATACCGTTTGAATATTGTGTGATAAATTCAGCATGTAAACTCTGAGTAATACATAATCGTCCACCATCTAGACACAGATGTGTGTGTTTTTTATTTTCATTTTTTGTTATAAAGCATTTGTTTCTAAACAACCAACTTGAAAGTTTTGAATCTTTCATGTTTAGTTATAAACTATCTATTTTTTTAAATCTTTTTAGTATATTCACCATCTCGTCTCCAAGCATAGGTTCAGGAAGAACCTTTATAACGTCGACGTACAACGATGGAACAAATTCAACTTCGTTCACAAATATAGAATTGTCTTGTAAACATCCAATATCCAATCTTGTCAGTAGGTTGGGAAGGACTATGCCGTTCATCTTTATTTCTGGCAAATCCTTTATGATATCGTAACCTTTTGTTATAATTTCATTTTTATTTTGGATGATCCCTGTTCCACCTTCATCTTTTGGTAATTTAATACTTTTACTGGTTGTTATCACGGAATATTCGTACTTTCCCCCTATAAAATATAGTCTTATCTCTGGAATTTCTTTATCGAAACCTTCAATATATTTCTGAAATATTATTCCTGGGTATTTGTTAAAACACTGGTCCATGTACTTCACCAACGCCTTGTTTCCGTTGTCGTTTGGATTAAATATTTTAAAATCAATAGCTTCCTGTCCATAAATGGGTTTCCCAATTATTTTTGTCCACTTCTGAGATTTTATTTTTTTCTGTAACTTTTCCATTGTATCTTTGATACCGTTTTTAAAGTAGTTTTTCTGTGTGATACAAAAAGTTGGAATAGTTGGTGTTAATTTCTTATCGAGGTGAGAAATGTAACTGCATTTATTGTTTATAAATTTCTGATAATAATACGGAGGATACATATTCCTAACTCTCTGTAATGTTTTTTTGAAATTATCAAACAATGCTTTGTTTCCTTTTTTTTTATAATCGACGTGATAACACTCAATCAAATCAAAAATCAACATGAAATTAATATCGTTTGAATGACATCTTTTAACAGATATTTCTTCAGGAGAAATAAAATCAATATCTATTCCGAATTTGTCACCAATATACATACCAATTGATACGTCTCCTGAAGTGCATCTTTTCCCTTTGTGTATAATTGTCAAATGATGAGGTGTTTTTTTCAACCAAGGTCTTTTTGTTGAATTTATATTGAGAAGTTCGTTTTTATCTTTCTCTGCTTTCAAACGCGTTATCAATATTCCTATTTTAAGCATATATAAGTAACAAATAAAAATATTTTGTATTAATAATTATGAAAAATTGTATAAAGTTCAAAGGAAAAAATCTTCCGTGTGGTAAGATAGAGTTTGAGAATTTTAACGATCCCGAAAATTTCGATGGCGTCAAATTCAATGATTCAATCAGTCGTATATATGGCGACGATGCATTCGAACAAGATTCCCCGTTTGTTTTTCCGAAAAATTACGTATCTTCTAAAGAAAATAGAGAAGAACTCAAACAACAACAAAAATTCGTAGCCAGTTATATAAATTATCATACAAATGTAAACGGATGTTTGATATATCATGGATTGGGTTCCGGTAAAACATGCACTTCAATTATAGTAGGGGAAGCAATGAAAGCCTACTATGACTGGAATATGCAAACTGATAGAAGGGGGGAAAAACATCCTATTATACTCGTATCAACGCCTGCACAAGTTATTCCATCTTACAAGAAAGAATTATTGGGGTTATGTCCATCGCGTGTTACAATAAAAGGAGAAGAACAGAACTATAGAAAGGATCTTGGTGAAACTGCAATGCACATAAATCCTGCAAATCTAGCAGCCATTGATCGGAAAATCGAAAAGTTCTGGCACATAATGAGTCACGATTCGATGATAAACGACATGTCAAAAGATGAAAATAAAAGCGTGTATCTAACCACTATGAAAAAGCAAGGATCAATTATTATTATAGACGAAATTCATAAACTAATAAGTGCAACTGGAAAATCTTATAGGACACTTATCAATAAAATTTCTTATCATATGCATCCAAACAATAAATTAATTATTATGTCCGCGACACCTATATACGACAAACCATATGAAATAGGACTAACAATGAATCTTTTTCGCCCGAGATTGCATTTTCCTAATAATGAAATGGAATTCAATAAATTATTTGTCGACCAGGAAAATAATAAATTAATAAACGAATCGTTATTTAAATGGATGTGTACAGGTTACGTTTCTTATTTTGGAGGAGGTAATCCAAGATTGTATCCTTTCACCAGAAACATAACAATCCACCACCCACTTATTGAGAACACTCGTCAGTTTGAAGAGTATGTAAAAGCACTTCTTAAAGATATACCTTCGATTCGGGAAAATAAAGACATAACTGATAAGGATGTGTCGTCTTTTTTTTCTAGTTCCCAGATGTGCTCAAATATATTTTTCGAAGAATTAACCGTGTCATCGAAAAGTAAAAAACAACAAAAAAGCAATAAACTAGACGATTTCAGAAGAATTCTTGAAAATGTGTCTAAAGGTCTTCAACCTGATAAAAAAATTGAAGCTGTTCTTGAGTTTGTCAAACAAAATTACAGTGTAAAATACTCAAATGTCGTTAGTCAAATTTTGTCTTCAACTGGAACGGTATTCTTATTTTCAAAGTATCTAGATTCTGGGGTAAAAGCAATAGCGGTGATCCTAGATGTTTTAGATTTCATCAAATTTGATCCACTCGATGATTCGTTAAATAAAGCGACAAAACCTAAAAATAGGTACGTTTTATGGACAGGCGAAATAGTAGGAAAAAATAAGGAATTGTTTTCCAATAGTGTCATCGGGCAATTTAATTCCAAAAAAAACATAGATGGTGAATATATTAAAATAATAATGGGAACGGAAGCTATTATGGAAGGAGTTAGCTTACATAATGTCAGAAACGTTCACATATTAACTCCGTGGTGGAATGATTCCAGAATGAAACAGATTCAAGCAAGAGCTATTCGTCTACAAAGTCACAAGGACCTTCCTGAAAACGAAAGGTATGTTAACGTTTATACACACATTTCAACACTTCCTACTTTTCCTGGAGAACTGAATGTACGAGAATTAACCAAAAAGTTGAAACATTTAGAAAAATCGAAATTAAAACTCGGTGCAGCTAAAAAGATGGGTTTGACTACTAAGTCGATAGAGATGTACATTATAGAAAAATCTTATGTTAAGAAGAGAAACTCGAGATCGTTTGAGTATCTTCTCAAACAGTCTGCGGTTGATTGTAAACTGAACGAATATGGAAACATTCAGCGTCTCAATGAGATAATCGAGCCTTATTATAATAGAAAAATTAAAGAATATGTTGCGCATTATGAAAATTATTCCACTGGAGACATATACGTAAAAGATCCAGATAATCTGGAAAGATATACTGATAAATTCCCAGTTGGTGTTTTGTTTGATGATAAAAAAGAATTTAAGCTGTACAGTGCAAAAAAAGATCCGCCTAACTCCCTCGATTTTAAACTTATAATCGACAACGAACCGTCTATGGAATATGTTCCTGGTAATGTGTCAACTGTAACACATGATTTGATTACATACGAAAATATAAACTGCAAAGAAAGAGACAGTCCGGATTTTAAAAGTTCTGATTTCTCTGGAAACAAAGACCTCGTGAATCAATTATTAACTGTTTCGCAAAATACAAAAATAATTTATCAATTCGAAAAAAACGAAGAAAAAATACTAAACTGTGTTCGGACATATCTAGAATCGATACAAGATAATGACAAAGAAACAAAGATGGCCAATCAAAAGATTCATAAACTCATCAGTTCTAATGAAGAATACATCAAAACAATTCAGTTATTTGCCAATCACAATAAAGATATTCTTGGAGAATATCTTACAATAGAAAGAATACTTGTTGTAATAAAAGACGATATCCTAAATGGTTCGGATCCAAAAAAATTGGAAAAACTAATAAAAGATTCTGAAAAATCTTTTGAAGATTTAGTTTCTATATTTGATAACATTTCAGAATTTGTTTCTTTGCAATTGCAATCTTGAATTAAAAACCTGTTTACAAAAATTATTTTATTTGCCATTTATAAATGGGAGATAAAAAGAGTAAAGTAGAAGATATCATAAAAAACTTGAAAAAAATGGAGGTCGATGAGATACTTACATTTATGGTACAGACAATGGGAACTAAACAACTCAAACAATGTATACATAGTATTGTTGATAAAAAAACAACCCCTCAGATAGAAGAAATACAGAGGGTGTCGGAAGGTTCTCAGAAGTCGGAAAGTTCTCAGGAATCGGTTAGATCTCAGAAGTCGGAAAGTTCTCAGGAATCGATTAGATCTCAGGAATCGGTTAGATCATCTGATGGAAAAAAGAAAAAAGTTCGGGGACGGGAGACGTTCTGCAACAAACCAGAATTCAAAAACTTACAATTAGAAGAAGTAACTGTAATAGGAGATGGAAATTGTCAATTCAGAGCAATAGCTGTTCTTTTAAATATGGACGAGAACAACTGGAAAGACGTGAAAAAAAATCTACTAGATCATTTTAATGAGGAAAAAGAATTTTTCAAGAATTTATTCCCACTTCAAGCAGTTTTCGATGACACAAAAAAAATCCTCATGACTGATGGGGAATGGAGTATAGAACCCGTTATACGAGTAGCAGAACATTGTTATGGTATTCAAATAGATATATGGAACGAAGAAAGTGGAACTCTTTTTACAGGTACTAAAACGGAACATCCCTTTATAAATAAACACACTATTCTATACAATGGATCCTCTCATTACAATGCATCAAATGATCCGGTAAACACAAATAGTATGAAATATATGAATAGAAAATTAAAGAGTAACAATAAAGACATTCGAGTAATTGCTGAACACATGCATGACGGCCAAAAAAAATATTTCTGTATAAGCTATAGGAACGGTAAATGGGATATTAAGAAAGTTAAGAAAAAAAAAGAATCGGATCCTGATATAAATACATTTTTAATCACTGACAAAACTATTGATAAATCCGCAGTAATCGATGAAATTGTCGAACCAACAGAAGATGAAATAAAATCAGCATTGAAAAAGGCTCAACAATCCATAAAACCGATAGGCTCGAGTTTCGGAAAAGGTATGGTCAGTGCCAAAGGAAATAAGTTTCTGGAATCTACTCAAAAATATGCAGCATTGAAGAACATGTATATTGTAGGAGCCAGG
>Ga0208053_1000021_pt1 | contig 37356 bp, 33 predicted proteins | sample LakMenEpi20May10_FD_150719 | JGI IMG/M metagenome (GOLD analysis project Ga0208053, IMG submission 150719) | Freshwater microbial communities from Lake Mendota, WI - 20MAY2010 deep hole epilimnion (SPAdes) | ecosystem: Environmental > Aquatic > Freshwater > Lake > Epilimnion/Euphotic zone ... | reverse complement strand
TCTCAATTGGTTTACCACGACTTTATTATCTCTCCCTTCTTGTTATATATATGTTTCTTAGTTACACGAATAGAACGGACAGACGGATGCGGAGGCTTAAAAGTATGAGTGAAAAATACTAATGAATAACGAGTACCCTTAAAAGGGGTAATCCAATGAGCTCTTCTACCATCAAACTTTTTCAGTTTGTTTTTTATATTGAACTGCTCTCCTTCAACGACCAATTCTCCACCAGTAAAATCTCCCAATGCAATTACATATGATGGTCCAACATTGTTTTTATCAACATGTGGTTTACAATATACATTCTTGTTTACCTGTATAGTCGTATATTCAAATGTAGGTTTTCTCTTCGACATAAACTCATTCAAAGTATCATATAATGCTTTGAATTTCCTATTATATCTTGAAGGTCCTCTAGTACGACCTCCTAAAAGCTTTTGTCCTCTATAATTTACATCACCTAAAACGAATGCTTTTACACCTCCAAAAGATATATTTTTCCTTGTTTTACAAGTTGGAAAACGAGTATTTTCAAGTTCATTCAATACTGATTTGTAATCCATTTATCTATTGAGAATTTAAATTTCAAAAAAATTAAATTCAAATTAACCTTAATATATGCAAGTAGTTTAATTCCAAGCTGATTTAATATCATCAAATATCTGCCAACTGCCAGTTCCAACATCCTCGAAGATACACAAATAACCATATTTTGAATTTCCTGTTTTTACAGTTGTGAGTGAACCAATATAGCTTCTCGGTTGTTGGAAACCTGAATTTTCCAACAAATCAAGCAGTTCATTCATCTTGTAAGTTGTATTGATATCAATCTGATTAAGGAATATAGAGATGGTTGTATTTCCCTTTCGAAGAGTTTCTCTGATTCTCCTTTTTGTTTTCTCAATATAATCAAGGTCTCTAAGTTGGATTCTCTTCTCAACTTCAACCTCTTCCTTTTTCTCTTCCTCATCGACTTTATCAAACTTATAACATTTGATATCGTAACCGCCATCATTCTTCGTATGAACTCTGTTCAACTCGTATTCAATCTTCTTTGTTAAACTTCTTTTCTTCGATGGAATTTTACTATTGTAGATAGGGATGTCTTGAATCAATTTCCAAAAAGGTCCAGAACCCATACTGTACTCGGTGTTAGCCCTATCAATCAACTCCTCTTGAATCCAATATGCTTTTATCAAGTCTTCTTCAACCTCCTTCGTAGAATATAAAGTTAAGGGAATATTATCTCCTCTTGGTGTTGCAACACATAACCTCCCAGCTGTTTGCATCAACTCAGGTTGGTCTGTCGATGCTGATGAACTGAGATACATCTCGGTAAGATGCCACCATAACTTGTTTTCAGCCTTGCATTTCTCGAAATTCGATGCACCATACGAAATACAACGAGATGCTAATTGTCCAGCCAAAGTGATGATACGAGGATAAACGGTCACTCCTCCATTCTCATATAGCCACTCCTTAACACATGAAGGTGAAGTTGAAGTGAAAAAGTGGTAAACTCCATCAAGTTCTTCTAACTCATTCTTCGTCTTCAATCTATCAATCTTACTTCTTCTTCCATCTGAAAGTTTGATTGGAGTTGTGATGTTTGGGATATATAACTCTATCGACCCATTACCAGAATAAAACATACAAGGGATTGATGGGTAATGAGTAGCAATATAAGAAAGCAATCTTCTGTTAGGGTCCAATGCTTTCGATACTCGTATCAAAGTATCAATAGGATGATAATCAGAATAAAGAGGGACAAAATAAGGGCTCTTCACTGAAAACTCCCGTAGATATTCATCGAGATTAGTGTCTTCAACTATTGGGTCCGATATAGTTTTTGTTAATACCGAACTTGCATTCAAAAGATTCTTAGTAATAAAAGACTCAATTCCCCGATAGTTTTCAGGCTTGGATAACACAATCAACTCAGTCTCCTCTGTTTTTAATATAGAGTCCATTATTGTAGCTGATATCCCAAAATTACAGTAGGCATTCTCCTTTAGTTTCACCAACTCAGTTACAGTCTTCGTATCGGATGTATCCATGAAATCAACCTCATCGATAAATAATACATAATCCTTCTTCTTCCTTTTTAATTTCTTAATCAATGTTCTAATTCGTGAGGCATTCCCAATCTCAACAAATATATTTTCGGATTTCGAGAAAAAGTCACCTTCCTTAGAATCAATCACTTTTCTCAATTCACTATTAAAGTGAACTATACGATTTCTTAACTGAGCTTGTTCATCGGTGCTGTTTCGAGTGATTATCACGATATTTTTGTCCCCGACGAAATTGAACAGAGCAGAAGCTGTTATAATGAAGTTCGTTTTTCCAGATTGAATGAAACCTTTAACAATCACCTTCTTGTCTTTGAAGTTACGAATCATACGAGTAAATACAGACTCTCTTTCTTTTATAATTACCTCTCTATTTTCTTCTGACTTCGTCTCGTTGAATATAGACGAATTTGCCGTCGACAGCAAGCTCATAAGCTTACTCAAGTCAGGGCACTTATTCAAAAGGAAGTTAAGAAGTTTATCTTGAACATCATTCTTCGCATTCCTCAACATCAAAGCAGGCAAAAATTCAACTGAACTTATCAAAATCATATCTTTTCCAAATCTTTCGCACTTGATGTTAGACTCGTTGTTCAATATATCAAGTGCTCTCTCAATAGTCTTATTAGTCATAATAATATTAAAATCTCCTGAATTAGACATAACCTTATTTTAGGTCAAAATAATATTGATTTTCAATTTTACTAAAAACTGGGCTATAATAAATAGGGATATGAATGATTCCTGATGTTGAAATTTAAAATGATATTTTAAACGGTAACTCATCTTGATAAATATAGAATTATCGACATGAGGTCGCCCTTTCGGATATCGAGCTTAACTCAATAAGTAATTATACAAGAAACTAATGGAAGAGAACATTATTGTTTCATTATTTGTAATACAAATTGTATTACAAGTTAAAATCTTTGGATAAAGTCATCGATATCTCGATAAAACTGTAATAAAGTTCCACAGTTTTCGATATGATAATCAATATGATTTAATTGAGTCGCCGATAATTCTGATTCATGTTCATCAGAAGATAAAAAAGGTCGATAAATATATACTACCTTCCCTCCAAGACGATGAATCAAATCGACCTCATTTTGAAACCGAACATCTGGAATAATAATATTAGTTCCTTGAGGTTGTTGTTTGTACCAAAATTCAAAATGTTTCAAAAAGAAGTTGGTGTCAATTTGATTTCTTACATAGTTAGTTCCAAGATGTTGGAACATCTGACGAGGAGACAATCCCCATCTCTCATCAACTCTTTCCTTTTCATCTCTATCGTAAAGCTGATTTTCTGAAAGGAGAAATAGTTGTTGACAAGTTCGTTTTACAGGTTCAGCAAAAGCTCGTGTAATGCAAGGTACATATAGTTTGAAACGGTCTGCAAAAGTATCTTTACCACTGTTTTTCGGTCCAGCAATTCCTAGTATCATGTTTAATAATTTATTCTATTTCATTTGATTTTAAGCTTGAAATTCAATAGGAAACAAAATTGAATTTCAAGGGTAGTTATATTATAAATTAGGTATAACATGTCTAATATGAATTCAACTATGACTATGACTAAGATGGTTCACGAAATCGATGGGCTCTTTAATATGATTAAAGAACAACAGTATCAAATGAACATGATGAAAAATCAACTTCAATCTCAATCTGAACTCATTAGTTCTCTCCAAAAACAAATTGAGTTTATTACCCCGAAAGGGCGACCACAGGTCGATACCCCGAAAGGGCGACCACAGGTCGATACCCCGAAAGGGCGACCACAGGTCGATATTCAAGCGGAAGTTGATATGTTACTAAGTGATGATTATTTGAGTGATTCAAAAACAAGCAATGGAATAAGTACAGAGTCTATTGATGACCCATTCATTGAAAGTAAAACTTCCGAGATAACTTGCAGTGAATCAAAAAAAGAGGAGAGAAAGAGTAGTTTTCGAACATGTTCTCCTCATCCTATTCTAAATAAGGGTCCTATTCGTATATTAAAATACAGTGAAAAAGCATTTGTGGTTATTGGTGATACGAAGAAAAATAGCACAACTCTGAATAAAATGGGAGGAAAGTGGAATATAAGTCTGACTTACAAAGAAACTGGTGAGAAGTTTATGGGATGGATCTTTTCGAATCGTCAACTGGATAAGGTGAGTATGTGGATTGATTTAGGTTGCCTCTAATGAATGTTTTTCGACTCAGATGTAATTAGGAATACAGTATGATATAGTTTTAATATTGAAAGATATTACAAGTAAAAAAATTGAAATCGAAAGGGTAGTCAAATATAGATTAGGTATTATGGCTACTATGACTGAAACAAGTATGACTATGACTATGCGACGAAACAATCTATATGAGAAGTTGAAAGAAGAAATCAAAACAACTTCCCGTGTAATAAGACCACATGGTCAGCCTGCTATAACTTCAAATTCTGCAGTTCGTTCAATTGTAAACAAGAAGCATTATTTTTTATTTGGACTAAAAGGTTATCAACGAGATCACGAAGGCCTTTTCAAAATATATGTTTTATACTTTAAAAATATCGTTATAAAAATTGATATTCAACAATCACATTCGAGTTATTCAAATTATAAAGAAGATAAAATAACAACTTTTGAATTGGATTCTCCTTTGCTTTTGTTGAATATGAATGATGTCATAAATATTGTTCTTAAAGATTCAATAGCAGATGGCAATAAAATAGATTGGAATCTAGACTGGTTATGCTACCCAACATTCGCATTCCCAATTGTTAATGAGAGAATTGACGAAAGTAGTATCGTTAAAACAATTCGAAATCAAATTAGAAAGCTGTGTGAAAAAAATGGCTCAAAAAAGATGCAAAATCAAATGGAACAACAACAAAAAATCATGAGAGAGCAACAATCTCAAATGGAACAACAACAAAAAATCATGAGAGAGCAACAATCTCAAATGAACTTAATACAGAGTTTCATTTTATCAATGCAAAATCAGCTTCAAGAACAATCTAAACTCATAACATCGCTTGAATGTTCTCTCGTAGAGACTCGAGAAGAGATGAGAGTGAAAGAAGAGAAATCTAGTCAGCAATGTAAACTCGTCACTTCTCTAAAGGACACACGAGAAGAAAAACAAGTTGATATGTTTGCTGATTGGTTAATCGATGATATACATAAAGAAGAGACAACTAAAGACTAAGGTAGTATGTTAATTAATAAGTTCTAATATCGAAAGATATTACAACTCGAAACTATAATAAATTGAAAACTGGACATAGTCTGACTTTAAATTAGGTTACTATGGCTAATATTCCTACGGAAGGTATGATTATGACTAAGCGGAAGACCGCTATTACTATTACCTTTGGTGATTGTGCTGAGAATCATAAAGGTATGCAGATTATCGGTAAATTTGCAGATTGTGGCTTCACGAATGAGGAGATAATATCGACAAAGGAGATGTTCGAACAAGAAGGATGTAGATGTGAATATATTGACCTGAAAGAAAGGTTATTTTCGACTTGGGATAATCCAGATTCAATTGAGGTTGAAGATGCGAGTGTCTTGATCGTTCGGGGTGGTATAACACATATTCTCTCAAAGGTTGGTTTTGATGCTGATTATATATTTCAAGAGCAAGCTAATTTGGATGTAGACAGAAAAGCATTTATGTACGGTAGAGTAGTCGAAAAGAGTGCACGGTATAATTTATGCTTCGATGAAACTGAACAGGAACCTGATTATGAGAATAAGAAAGGAAGGATAATTGCTTATAACAATGTGCCTTTGACGAGGTATATAAGGCATATGCTTCCTACTTACATTGGTGAGAAAGCTCGAAACTTGGCAGGTGAAGGTAATTACTATTTCGATGCCAAAACATGCGGTATTGGATGGCATGGTGATAGTGAACGAAAGAGGGTGGTAGCAATGAGATTGGGTGTGAGTATCCCTCTTGCCTACCAATGGTTTTATCGTGGAAAAAGGATTGGAGATACTATTCGTTTCGATGATGTGAATCATGGGGATTTTTATGTGATGAGCGAGAAGGCGAGTGGTTGGGATTGGAAGAGAAAGTTGAAGCCGACTTTACGACATGCTGCCGGAAGTGATAAGTATTTGCAGTTCAAAAAATAAGAGTACGATAAGTAAGTAAGATAGTAATAAATTTTAAATTGCATAACAATTTAAAATTTGTAAGTAGTTGAAATCAATGTTCTTTTGATCCTAAATAAATTATATGTTTGTAATTCGAATTTAAATTGAAAGAATAGAATTTACGAATAAAGAATAAAGAATGTCGTACGGTGAAATTGCAAGAGTAAATGGACTTATGTTTGAACAGATTATTGTTGATTATTATAACGATAGTATTGAGAATAAATTGTTATTACTGAATAAAATAAAAGAACAGTTTGGATTTGATATTGAAACGATTAAAAACGGAAGATTATATAAGCATGATCAAAATAAGGTTGAAAGTATACATTTAAAAAGAACTACGAGAAAATCTGATATATATTATAAATATAATGATATTGAGATTGGAATATCGGTTAAAATGAGCAATAAAGGAACACAACTGCAAATTATAAGTTTGGAAATACTTAAACTATATTTGAACCATCATAATATAACACTTGAAAATGATATTGAAGACAGTTTAAAATTGTTTTTAGGAATTGGTATTGAAAAGAGAGTATGGATTAATCAATTATCAAAAATACAACAGGAGAAAATAATATCATTTTTGGAATTGCATAAGAGTTTAATTTTACAGCTCATTTATTGTGATGGTTTATGTAAATATAAAAATGATAGAGCATCACTGTTTATTTTTAACGATTCCTATTATACAAAAACAAAGGAAATTAAGCCTGTTATTTTGAATTATAACGATATCTTACATAAACTAATTGGTGATGTATCAATAACCAAAAATGGAAATTTACAGTTGTGTAATCAAATTGGTTTACAAAGGAAAGGTTCAGGAAAATCAAGTAGTGCTAATTGTTTGCAGTTTAAAGACCGTGGGTTTAAAAATGATTTTAAATCAAAAATAAGCAATAAAATAAATATGAAATCGCGAAGCAATCTTAAAGGTCTATCATTATTTTCAAGCTGTGGAATAGGTGAAACTTATATGAGTCCCTATATCGATATAGTTGTGGCTAACGAACTTCTACCAAATAGGGCAAAATTGTATACACATTTCTATCCTAATACAACCATGATACAGGGAAATATATCAGATGAAGTCATATACAACAGTATACTTAAAGAATCGAGAGAGAAATCAGTTGATTTTATTTATGCAACACCTCCTTGTCAAAGTTTTTCTAAAGCTGGAAATCAATCTCAGAATGACGATAGAGATATTCTGTTTTTACATATAATTAATATAACAAAAGTACTAAAACCAAAGTATGTTATGGTTGAAAATGTTCCGGAATTTTTAAAACTGTTTTGCAATATAAATAATCGTCAGCAATTAGTTCTTGATGTATTTAAACTTGAACTTGGAAACGAGTATCATATCAATAGTAATGTATTGAATACATCAGACTATGGAATTCCACAATCAAGGAAAAGAGCCATCATCTTACTAACAAATAAATCGGAAACAAAAGAATGGGTATTTCCTGGTAAAACAAATCAAGAAATTACAGTTGAAAAGGCAATTGGTCATTTACCATCTATCGAAAGTGGTCAAAAGAGTGATTACCATAGTTGGCATTATGCAAAAGAACATAATGATAAACACATATTGTGGATGAGTAATACTCCATCTGGAAAAAGTGCTTTTGATAATCCAGTTCATTATCCGTCGAAAGATGGGAGAAAAATACATGGATATAAAACAACATACAAAAGAATATCTTGGGATAAACCAGCTCCAACCATAACCATGGCTAACGGTAGTATATCATCCCAAAATAATGTACACCCAGGCAGACCATTAGGAAACGGTTTATATAGTGATGCACGAGCTTTAACCATATATGAATTAATGATATTAACCGGTTTACCTTCAGATTGGAACATACCCAAATGGTGTAGTGATAAATTTATAAGAGAAGTTATCGGAGAATGTGTTCCCCCTGAACTTATATTATCTCTAATTAAAAATATCGGAATTGAATCATCTGATGAATCAAAGGAGGAAGAAACAAATAATGTTGAATCAAAGGAGGAATCTAATCTTGATAATTTGAGCAAAGTCAAATTGATAGAAATATGCAGAAATAATAAATTGAAACGATACTCGAGTTTAAATAAACAAAAACTATTAGAGTTTATAAAAGCCAGTTTAATTGAGTCAAAAATATAAGAAATAATAGTCCTTATTTAGTTCCTTATTGTTAGTACGAGTCGAATGTAGTCTAATTTTAAATTGGTATACCAATTTAAAATTCAATGTTTGTTGTTTTCGACAAATAATAACTCTTTAAATAGTTTTAAATTATGTTTATCTATAATAAATGAGCTTTTCAATATCAGGAGGTCATAACTCTAGTTTACCAGAAGGATTTTTTCCAGCCACTGGAAATCTTATACCAAAATCACATGATACTTTTAATATAGGGTTTTCTGATAGTTATCGTTATGGGAAAATATGGACTAATATTTTATATACTTCAAATGGTACAGTTGCGACTTCAGACTTTAATAAAAAGAAGGACATTGAACCGATAGGTGATGCTTTGTCCGTTATCATGCAATTGAAACCAAAGTCATTTAAGATGAAAAATGGAACTTCGAATCGAGTTCATACTGGTTATATAGCACAAGAATGTGAAAATTTGTTTTGTCCTAATTGGGCATCATATGTAAAAGAGGGTGATAGTATTGGATTGCGATATGAACAGTTTATTGCTTTGAATACAAGGGGAATACAACAGGTTAATAATCGACTTGTGAATATGGAGGAATTTGCGAAACAAGTAGGTGAGAAGTTATCGACTGATTTTACGGTTAGTGAATCTGTTGGAGGTGAAAAGAAATCTGAATTGAACTCAATTCAGGAGAGATTAGATTTGATTGAAAACCGATTGTTAAATAGTTTAACACAAAATAGTTTGGATTATTTTGAAAATAACTTGAGAACCACTTTAACCGATGAATGTGTTTCTCGTGTGAATGAAGTTTCTAAAAGTGATTTTGAAATGAATGGAAGATTAAAAGATTATGTGAATGAGATGTATAACCGAATTTTGAGCGATGTTGGATTAAAGTTAGAAGAACTGAATCCAATGTTGACAGAGGAGTGTAAAGGTCGTGTAAATGAAATGTACACAAATGTAATAAATGAGGTTGATTCAAAGATTGAAAATGAAAGACAAAAATCAAATGAAATCGAGAGTATAATAAATGAATTTCAGTCTCGGTTTAATAATCAGATATGTGATTTAGTAGATAAGGTAAATATATTGATATCAAGGTGTCATGAACTTGAAAATTCTCGTTTGATTCCTCAGTTAGAAATGAAGGGAGAGGATGTTAGTAGTCCTCTTCATGAGCAAATGGTCAGTTTGGTTGATAAGGTGAATTTTCTAATAACGAAGTGTGATGATATTGAAAATCTACGAGAAAGATACGGCAAAACACTTGAGAATGATGAGAAGATTGAAATGCTAATGATTTTTGAAAAATCATTTCGACAAGAGATTGTGGATTTGGTTGGACGAGTTGATTCTTTATCAAATGAGCTTGAAAATTTCAAGATTTCAACAAAAACAGAAATTGACTTGTTTTCTGGTTTGTTAAATAGAGTGAATTTGATATCTACCGATATTGATAGTATGAAGATTAAACAAGATGATTGCTTACGAGAGCAATCTGAACAAAATAGTAATTTTGAGCAGTGTTTTCGTCAAGAGATGTTAGAATTATTGGAGAAAGTCAATTTGTTGGCAACTGATTTAGAGATGATTAAAGAAGCTATAACTAAAAGTTCTAAAGAGCAGAAATCTGAAGAACTTGAATTGATATCCAGTTTGATTGAGAAGATAAATATATTAGGAGTTGAATTAAATTCATTAAAAGATTCTCAGAATCAAGGAACACTTGAACATAAACATGAAGAATTTGAATTGTTAAACAGTTTATTGGAAAAGGTAAATCTATTGACATCTGATTTGGAATCATTTAGAGAGAATGTAAAACAACTTTCTCAAAGTGAAAATGAAGGTAATAATGATAATGAAAATTTTGAGAATAGATTTAGGGATCAGATGTTAGATTTGATTGAAAAAGTAAACTCGTTGGTTTTAAGGTGTAATGATCTTGATTCAAAGTTGTCAACTATACCTCATAAACCAGATAACAAAATAGAATTTGATGATTCTGATTCTTGTGGTTCGAGCATGATGGAAACAATGCAAGAGAGGTTGTATAAGGCAGAACAGTTGATCGGTAAACAACAGAAGATGATAACGAAGCTGACTTCAGCCGTTAACAGTTTGTTAAAAGCAAATGATAATAAATAATGATAATAAGTACGAAATTAAGTTGTTATTCAGTTTAATGAATAATAACCAAATACAATTTATATTTAAACTGAAGAATCAAGATTTACTCTCTTTTTCTTTTTAGCAATTTTGAGAACAGGTTCTTCTTTTTCTTCCTTTTGTTCTGAAGAGTCATTATCTTCATATAGAGCAATTTTAGAGAGGTCTATCGACTGATTTGCCCTTGCAAGTTCGAGCATTCCTTGGAACTTAAGAAGTTTAGCTTTTTCCTTTTCTCTTCGTTTAACTTCTCTTTGGTCTCTAACACTTTTCAAGCAAGCTTGAAAATCATATGACTTTATGAAAATCAGTAGTGATAGTAACAGTGATACAGCTTGCTGTATAACACTAACGAGTGCCATATTCTCATTTTTTACAGCCCATTCGATTAATGCAGTAGTATTCATTTATATATACGAAATAAATTATTTTTTTATTGCTATTTAAAGACAACCAAGAATTCCTCTCGAAATCAAACTATAAGTTATATTACTTAATTCTGGAATGAGATAACAAGGTGAATTGAACCGATAAATTGAATTTTAAGATAATCCCTGAAAAAAATTAGGAATATGGCAAGTGAAAATACAGAAGTAAATATGACTATGATGATGACTATTCGAATCTCTGATATTCCTTATTGGCAAAGAGACTCGATATTTTTCGATAACCTGTTGGATTGTGGTAGTTTAGAAGATACAATTACAATTCCTTCTAGGTTTATTCGAGAGAACAATATGATTTCGACTTTAGACGACTTCATTGCTGTGTACAACATATCGGCATTTTTTATGGTAAGGTTTCCGTGTGATAGTTTACTCGAGTTTGTAATGAGTGCAATAGAGAATGACACATACGAGAATCTAAAAAGACAACACAGCGAGATGAATTCAGATTGGTGGGATATTTTCGACATCGTTCATTATACTGGTGATGGGAATAAGGAGGGTGCTTCTTTGTTGTTTGCTCAACAAGGGAATATATGCATGATTGATTTTTATGGTCGACATGGTCTTCCTATATCAAGTCAACATTGTGTAGAAGCTTCTGTTGGCAACAAAAACTGCCTTGAGTATTGTATTCAAAAGGTAAATCCTGATGAGTCGACATTTAGGAAATGTTTCAAGTCTGCTATAAGGAACAAAAAAATGGATTGTTTAGAATATCTTTTCGAACTGATACATGAAACAATGGAAAAAGATGCAAAATTTTCTTATATTGCTTGTGAAAATGACAATCTTGATGCATTGGTATTTCTACATGAAAATGGGTTTCCGTGGGATGAGGTAACTTATTTGCACTCATGTTATTCATTGGAATGTTTGAAATATCTTGTTGAGAATGGTTATCATTGCGATTTTAGAGAGTTGTTATATAGATGCGGTCCAGCTTGTTATAAATATGTATCGGATAAATTTATAGAACAGTATCAAGAAGATTTGGAAGAAGAAATGGAATATGAAGTTGAAAGACCTTACGATGCTCGACCCTATTAAATAGATGGAGATACATGGAGATACATGGAGATAGACGGAGATAGACGGAGATAGCAGTGTATTTTAAACTGCAATTCAATACGAATTGCAATTTAATAGATATAATAGTTTATTTAAAGCGATAATTCAAAAACAGTAAATAATGTCAACTACAGAAGATATACTAATTGATTTTAAAAACCAACTTATTAGCTTTTTCGACGAGTTAATTAATCAGTTTCCGTCAGAAGGAGATTTAGTTGTAATTCGTTTGTTTTTATCAAACCAGATTCCAATCAGAGATGTAATGAACAATTTTAACTATCAGTTAAATAAGGATAATAAAATGCTGAAGACGATGATTAAGAATCGGGATGAGCAGTTCTTCCTTGAAAACAACCTATTTGAGTTAAATGGTAATAAAAGGGAGAAAATCAGTCACTTTAAAAAACTATGGAGGTCTGGTGTATTAGATGATGATGATAAGGTTGTCCTTTGGAAATGGATAGATAGCTTTGTATATCTTACTGATAAGTATGCAAAAGCAATTTCAAAAGTGGCTGAAAGTAAGAAAGAGTAATAATATGATATTTAAAATATATATCTTATTGTCGTAGGACATTTATATTCACCATAATCAACATGTCTGTTAATTGCTGGATACAATGTGTATTTATTACACACAGTTTTCGCTCTTTCAGTTTTGCAGTTGTTACAAACAAGTTGATTTTCAAGAGGGAATTGAAGTTCTCTCCTCGTGATTATTTCTTTATCGAGGAATCCGAGCTTATATAGTTTTGAATCCATTTATAAATAACAAATATAATAAAAAACTGATGGCAAATTATGGTTCGATCATTGACGAAGGTGTAGAAGCAGATGCTATTTTAGATTACTTTGATGACTATTTCAATCATCCAACTTTATATAAAATCAGAGATATACAATCTAAATTTAGCTTGTATATGGTCAAATTCTATTGTATGCTTAATAACAAATGCAGATACCTTACTGTTATACTTCCAATGGATGCAAATCCCGTTCATTTTCCATTTAAGCTTCGAGGTGTAAAATGGATTTCTTTACAGACAAGAGAACTTACCGAAAATCACAAGATACCGACTCATTCATATCAGCCGTCTAATTATCTTCCTCTTAATAAAAAAATTCAAAGGGTAGAACAAGTTGAAAGTTATAGTTCTTATGTATGCGATGAATATGGGCTAACTATTAAGTTGCTCCATACAAAAGGAATGAATGAGTTTCAAAGTAAAGGAACATTAATTACAGCATTGGAGACATATCAGACTATAATAACTCATGGAATTGAAGAGACATTTTAACCTTGAATTCAATATAGCCTCTATACTGAAGAAGTTTACTTTACTTTAGTTACTTTAGTTAATTTAATTACAAATCAAACTGATTTGCAATTTGGAAATATAAGAAAGTTTAGTATTAATATAAATGAGAATTTTTGATATGTTAAAGTTATACTGCTGTTGTTTTATGAAACGGAAAATAACTGTAATTGTTAAAGAACACGAAGACCACCAAGATGATAATCACTTTACAGAAGAAGAGTTAAGACTAGGATATACATATATCCTAATATAATGAAATCATTTTTTACTTCTTTAAAATGAATTAAAAAATGAAATTGGACTTTAAAATAGAGTTATGCAAAAGTCTAAATTTTTCCCGTATAGTTGGTTTATTGATGAAGATGAAACCGAATGCACATGCATTCGTGTTTATGGACTAAATGAAAGGAATGAAAATGTCTGTGTTCGTGTAGATGATTTTTATCCTTATTGTTATATTGAGTTGCCTCCTGATGTAACTGAAGGCATGGTTTGCCTTATTCGAAAGAAGATTGATGATCTTCTTGGGAGGCAGAAAGAAACACTTGATGCTCAGTATGTATTGAAAAAGAAACTGTATCGAGCTAACTTTGATAAGAATGGTCAACCTAAGTTGTTTCCATTCTTACTCTGTTATTTTGCGAATAAGGAACATATAAAGTCACTTGTTTACTTGCTTCGAAAACCTTTAATGGTATCTGGTATTGGTCGTCTCATATTAAAAGTTCATGAAGACCAAGCTAATCCGATATTGCAATTTGTATGTAATAAAAATATATCAACAGCTGGTTGGGTTACATTTACAGGGAAGAAACAAACGGAAGAAAACAAAATTACATTGTGTAAAAATGAATATATCGTAAGTCAAAATCGTATCGGTCCGTTTGAAAATCCGGTTGCTCCTAAGCCTAAGATTATGGGCTTTGATATTGAGGTTTATTCAAGCAACAATAATGCTATGCCTAAATCGGTTAACTTGGGTGATAAGATATTCCAAATTTCATGTGTATTTACAACTGAAGGAGATTATAATGAAAGCAATTACACTTCCTATTTGATTTCGCTTGGACAACCTGATCAGTCGATAGTTGGTGACGATGTGAATATCATAAACTGTAATACAGAAGCCGATGTGTTGACTTCTTTCACTGAGTTGATTCGAACTGAAAATCCAAATATAATATGTGGATATAATATCTTCGGTTTCGATATACCGTATATGATTGACCGAGCAAATTCCCCATGTATGGTCCCTGATATCTTTGCAAAGCAAGGATTTCATAAAACCAATATGGCTAAGAAACGGAAAATCAGTTGGTCTTCTTCAGCTTACAAGAATCAGGAGTTTGAGTTTTTAGATGCAGAAGGTCGTTTGTATATTGATTTACTTCCTATTGTCAAACGAGATTACAAATTCAATAATTATAAACTGAAAACAATTTCAGAATACTTTATTGGTCAAACAAAAGATCCTTTATCTGTCAAAGGTATTTTCAAATGTTACAAGATTGGTGTGAAAAGGAAAGCTGACGGAAGTTACCCTGTACAATCTCAGAAAGCAATGGGTATCGTTGGAAAGTATTGTGTGAAAGATAGTGCACTTGTCGTATCTCTCATTGGTAAACTTCAAGTATGGTACGGATTAACAGAGATGGCGAGTATCTGCAATGTTCCTATATTTACCCTTTATACTCAAGGGCAACAGATCAAGGTCTTCTCTCAAATATACAGATATTGTTTGAGTCAAAACATTGTTGTCGAAAGCAACGGGTATGAATCAAAGGATAATGAACGATATGTTGGTGCTTATGTTTTTGACCCTGTTCCAGGCTCATATAATATGGTAGTTCCTCTTGATTTTTGCTCTCTGTATCCTTCTATCATTATTGGATATAATATCGATTACTCAACTTGGGTTACGGATGATAGTATTCCGAACAGGAAGTGTAATGTGATGGAATGGGAGGACCATATTGGTTGTGAACATGATGAGAAAGTTATCCGTGTAAATACTCTGAACAACTATATCAAAAAGAAGGAGGATGACATTAAATCTCTTCGTACAATGAGAGATAGCAGAATTGATAAGTTGAGAAGGCAAGAAATAGCGGATGAAATTAAGCTGAAGATGGAAGAACTTAAGCCTTACAAGAAAGAGCGGTCTGATATAAAAAAGACAATATCGAAGCACCCTATGTGTGAGAAACGAAAGTATCGTTTTCTGAAGGAACCAAAAGGTGTTTTACCAACTATTATTCAGAACTTGTTAGATGCAAGAAAAAATACACGGAAAGAAATTAATAAATACAATGATAAAATCAAGGCAATAAAGGATGGTGAAATGAAAGAGGATAATGAGTTTGGAAGCATTCAGGTACTCACATCTTTATGTAATGTGCTTGATAAAAGACAGCTTGCTTTGAAGGTATCAGCTAATAGTATGTATGGTGCTCTTGGTGTAAAGAGAGGATATCTACCTTTGATGCCTGGTGCTATGTGTATTACATACATGGGACGAACCAACATTCAGAAGGTATCAAAAGATATTCAGGAAATTCATGGTGGTAAGTTGGTGTATGGAGATACAGATAGTAACTATGTTTGTTTTCCTCATTTGACAACAGCTCAGGAGACATGGGCTTATGCATTGAAAGTAGCTGACGAGATTAGTATGCAATTTCCGCCTCCAGTTCGAATTGATTTCGAGGAAGCGATTTACAGCTTCTTTTTCATATTGACAAAAAAGAGATATATGTATCGAGCTTGTGATGCTCTTGGAAATATTAATAATAAAATTGGTAAGAAAGGAGTATTGCTTGCAAGAAGAGATAACTCAAAGTTTGTTCGTGATGTATATGAGACTGTAATATCGAAGATTGCAGATGGTATAAATTGTAACGATATTTTATACTATATTATTCAGGAGATAAATGGTTTGCTTTCTCACTCGAAACCGATTGAAGATTTTATTGTGACTAAATCGGTTGGAAACTCTGGTAATGTAACTGAGATTGCGGAAGACCCGGAATCTTTTATGGTGGAAACCAAGAATGAGAAAACAGGGAAGAAATCACTTAAGATTCAGGTTGGAGATTATAAGGTAACACCTTTGAGTAAGAAACCGAAAGAGAAGGAAGAGCAATTGAGAAAAAAGAATGTTGATAATGATGAAGACTATTACATTGCTTCTTTACCTGCTCAAGTTCAGCTTGCTTTAAGAATGAAAAATCGAGGTATGATAGTTCAAGCTGGGACGAGATTGGAGTATGTCGTTGCTTATCCAAATAATCAAAAAGGTAAGTTATATGATAAATTAGAAGATGTTGAATATATCAAGAAACACGGTGATATTATCAAGTTGGATTATATGTATTATCTTAAGAACCTTGTTATTCCTTTGGACCAAATGTGTAATGTTTCCTTTAAAAATATAGTTGGATTTAAGGCTGATTTTGTGCGAGATCAGTTTTTGTTTAGGATGAGGACTCGAGAGAAGGTATTGAATGAGTTAAAAGATATCTTTAGTCCTAAGTTAAATTTCGTGGATTGATTGCAAACTATAATTTTAAATTGTTATCCAATTTAAAATTAGTACCTGATGGTACAATAACTTTATTTATATTTACTTATTGTAAATGCTGACTGAGAGAGAAATTGAAAAGGTGCAACTATTTAAAGAAACATATAATGCAATGTATTTAAAGGAATTTTCAGTTGAAAAATTGAACTTTATAAAATCAACATCAAATCAAGTTCAAAATCGTTTGATTAATAATCTATCATTAATTGATTTTCCATCACACCCATATAATGCTGAATTTATTGAGGGACCTATTGGAATTCGTAAGTTCAAGTTAAATATCAAAGGGAAACCCGAGAAAACTATACATCTATTCGGTGAATACCACAAGAAAACAACAGGTCAATGCAAGTCAAATACATATATTGAATTCGATGAGTATATCTATCGACTATCGAGAGAAACACCATCCTTTATAGATGTATATGTGGAATTCCCAATGGTAAAAAGTAGAATCAAAAACAGTATAGCATCAAGGCTAATTTTTATGAATATAGTAGGTCGAATGTTTACCGGACACACTTTTTCTGATTCTTACAAATACTACAAAAATGCCAAGAAACATGACCATACTACTTATATGTTTTCAAGGATTCACAACAAGATGAAAGACTGTATCCAGCCGGAAACAAGAATGGTTCCAAACTGCGAATTAATCAGATTACATAATATCGATATTCGTTCAACATGGGATATAGACATTGATGCTAAAAAAATCTATACTGAAGATATTGCTCTCAGTTTAATTCGAAGCATTTTTCAAGTTGGATTGCAACTTTTCAGGACTCCTGATGAAATATTGGAAGTATTGAGAAGAGTCAATTTTGAATGTCCCTCTATACTCAACTCTCTCAAGATATTGATAAAAGACAATGATATAAATCTCTTGGATATATTCTATAAAAACAAATCATTAAAAAAGCAACTTGAATCAAGCTATAAAAAGACAGAAATAGAAACATGGTTAAAAAAGGCTTCATATGATACTATAAGTAATGACCTTTATTTCAGAGTCAAAAATCCCAATATTATATTTATTGATGCAATTAAAAAACTAATTAGTTCAATTGAAAAGAATACTGCTTTCAACGAAGATGACATAAAAAGATTTGATTTTATATTTCTTAAACTGAATTCATTATTAGTCGATGTATACTTCTTAGCAAGAATTTTCAAGTGTCACAATTTGAAAAAACATAAATCACAAGGTGAATTTCAACCAGCAGAAAGTAATAACATTATCGTATATGCAGGTGATGCTCATACTGAAAGAATGTCTAATTTTTTCAAATCGATTGGCTTTAAAGATGAGTTTAAATACTATAATCCATTGAGAGAGAGTTGTGTTCAAATGTCGAGAGTCAAAACACCTGTAAAGCAATCTCAAAACTTGAATATTTTAAAGTTAACTGAACTCAGGATCATCGCAAAAAATATGAACATAAAGGGTTATTTGAAGCTGAACAAAAAACTTTTAATTGAGTTAATTATTAAAACGAAAAAACAATCTCCTACTATTAAACCATCTACAGTGGTTCAACTTAAAAATCTTGCAAGAGAAATGGGTCTTAAAGGATATTCAAAGTTAAAGAAAGAAGAACTTATCAGATTGATTAAAGATTCAAAAAAATAAGACTGTTAACTATCCGTTCTCCAACTTCCTTTTGAATTTATATCTATTATCTTTTTTGTTGTTTTATGATTAATGAGTTCAACATCATCTCTCAATTTTCCAATCTTATCGTAAACTGAACTCATCATTGCATTTGCACCGATATATAGTATATCGTAATCTTTCTTGACTTGGTATTTTTTTGAGTTTTCGATTGCTGTCGTGAATAAGATAAATATATAAGGATGCTTTGGAACTGCAGAAAACACTTGATTACATACTCTTGTAATTTCTTCTGGTTCACCCTGTCTTATAGGTTCATCTTTCATTTTATCTGCATATTCTTGTGATAAGACTGCTTCTGTAAATAACTTAACTTTCTTGTTTGGAGAAGGTTGAAACATATTAATTGAACTCGCATTGGATATACTACCGTATTGCCAATATATACCACCATAATGATATACAACTAACAGTCTAAGGAAGTCAACTATCATTGTAGGTCGTGGTAGATTGAATATTATATCGTAGTATTCAGGATAAAAGTCCCTAACAAATTCTTGGATATCAGGCAATATCCATAATTTGATATTGTATTCAGGGTTATTTCGTTTGAGTTGTTCATATGATTTCTTGTCAAAGTCTAAATAATCGTCTTTAAGTTTCTGGTTTTTATCCCATGGTATATATATAAGATGAATCAATTTTGGTGATTCATTATTGTATTTGTAAGGTTCAGTTTGTTTCATAATCGATAATATGAGTATAATAATAATGATGGTGATGATTGATAATGCTAAACCGATAACTAAAGTGAGTTTCATTTATTAGTATAAAGTTAAATTGGAATTATAAATCTTTAGTTTTTAGTCTCAAAACATCGTATATAATAGATTTTTTTAAAATTGGAATATAGTTCAAAATCTTAAATTCTAGATAATGATAAAGAAGCCGGTTTTGCAGGTTCAAAATCTTCATCTGATAATTCCCAAATTTGTGGTTCACACGGAGAATCATGTAATCCAGCATAATAACCTTTAATGTTCCAGTCTTTGTATACTCTATTTAGAAATGGAATAGCCTTCGACGGACCCCATAAATTCATATTTCCAATGCTATATAATTGCCTCTTGTTAATACTCTCAATGGTGAAAAAATCTTTAATCCATAGTTTCCTTGCTTCTGGATAAGCCAGAATAAAAAAATTATTATCTTCATTTCCACCTACATCATCGTCTGATTTAGAACTTTCTTTATAGACAAATATATCTATCCAAGGAAATTTAAAGAAATCACCCTCATGCTCTTGTCCATTCTTGGGGAATATTTTGTATCCAAATAATGGAAATTCTACAATCTCATAATCTAATGCTTCAAACTGAGGTTTCAATTTTAATAAAATATCGATATCTTTATCCCTTATACCAATATCAATATCATCATCCCAAGGAATTATTCCTTGATGTCTTATTGCCCCAATAAGAGTTCCACCTATTATCCAATAAAATAATTGATTTTTCTCTGATATATCATGAAAATCTCTTGCTAATTGATACATTTGAACTACAGTATCTTCCGTAACTTTCTTTATAGTTGAATTGTATAGCTCTGATTTCACCTGGTTTTTTAACTTCCCTGTTGTATCACTGTGACCAAAGTTATATGAAACAGTATTTAACCATACTGTCCCAATCAATAATATGACCGAAATAACAATAATACTAATTATCAAAATAGTATATCTCATTTATTAGTATAAAGTTAACTTGCTAATTTAAAAATAATGCAAATCTTTATCCGACTTTCAACAGGAAAAACAATATCGATGGATGTAACAAAACAAACTATATTATCTGATGTTTTACAGTATGCTAACGATTACCATAGTGCAGAACAATCTGAATTTATACCTTATATGAATCTGTTACTGTTAAAAGGATACCATGACGAATCTAATTTGAGTGTAGAGAAAAATAAGATTTTAAACCTTGATATCAGTCTGATTTCACTATATCATAATAAAGTCATTAAGGAAGTTCTTTTTATGACATGTTAGTTAAAATGAGTTTACAATTTCCTTTTAGCATAAAATAGTATAAATGCTTCGTTTTCAACAACACTATAATATTAACAGAGAGAAACAACTTATTAAATATTACAATTTGAAACCAAAGGGTGAAACACTTGTTTTTATCAAGTTCAAGTTCAACTGTAAATTGTGTGATTTCTATACGAATCATAAGTTGTTATATAGAAGACATTTATGTTCGAATAATCACTACAACAGAATGAACCAATTTTAACTTGTTATTCAATCATGAATAATAAGTCTACATAATTCTCGCTCTTTACTTCTTATCCAAGTTCTTAATTTTTAAGGTTTGCTTTTCAACTGATTCTCCTTTTTGAACTTCAAGCAATTTTCGATATGCTTTTTCAGCATCGTTAACTCCCAATTGTCTAAAATAGTCAATTCCAAGTTCTTCCTTATGCTTTCGATTCTGTTTAAATTTCTCCTGTGTTTCTACAATAATTGCTTTTCCTTTATATTTAACCCCGGTCTGTTCCTTTTCTTTCAAGTATGCTAAAATATGAGCTTCAAGTTCAATTACTCTTTTCCTAAGAATCTTATTTCTCATATTATTTCTGATAATTTCAGCTCTGATATTATTGAGTTCATCGACATGGTTTTGTATCATTTTCATTAATAGAAAGATTCTTTAAAACCGTTATCGATCTCAGGTTATCTCCTTTTTTTCTTATTGAGAAATACTTTGGTAACTAATAGATAAATCAAACTGCAAACAATTACAAATAATAAAAATTTGAAAAATAAACCAGTTGAAGATTGAGTTGATCCTGATCCTGCTTTTGCTAACTCTTGACTTTTTAAAATAGAGGATTGAAGAGATTGATTATATGTTGATTGATAGTATATCTCTGGAGATGGTCCATCAACTCTCGGATATGTTTTATGAATCCAAAGGACATCGATACCTGAATATCTAAGGTTCTGGTTCGTTCCTTTATTATTTACTGTTAATTTTGATGGGAAGAAATACAACATAACAGATAAGGGGTCAAAATCTGAACCATTAATATGGTCCATGTTATATGCATTAAGAATATTAGTATCAGTCTGTGATTTGTCCCATCCTTGTGTGTCTTCAGCCCATTTATACACCTTGTTTTTATCCCATTGTATTTTATCTCCTCTTGGATTTTGATGTTCATGTATCATTCCTAATAAATGTCCAAATTCATGTAATACAGTTCCAACATCAAACCAAGCAAAGTTCATCGTTGAAATATCCTTATTTTGTATACAATCAGTTCCCAATAAAGACCAAGAACCTCGATTAGGGTCAAAGTCAATTCGAACTAAGGCTGATTTATCGTTATCTTGAAGAAAACTAAATTTGAGATTCACAAGAGGTTGAATTCTTTCCATTATAATCTTTTTAATCGCATCTTTTCGGTTCATATTTTGAATCTGATTTTGAAGTGGGTCTTCTGTCTGATCAGTTGTTGATAGTGATATCCTTGAAGGGTCTCCGACAAACGATATGGTAATATCACTATTTTGTTTCCATAGTTTTTCAATATAAAAACCAGCTCTAACATTATCATTAGATGCTTTTGTTGGAATAGGTACATTTTCGTCTGTATATATTTTAGTAGCACACATTTTTTCTAATTTTAAGCTCATTTATTAATTAAAAATAATAAATGATAATTATATTTTTGTTCTCCCTTGTTTTCCACAACCAGGGTCTTCTGTAAGTAAACCATTTCTATCAAACCAGTTTTGAATTGCACCACAAAGTTCTTCTACCTTCTTACTACCCCAATAGATGAATCTTCTTAATTCTTCGATAGGTGATTCTGGTGTTAGTTCAATTTCTTGATTATTAATTGATTTCCATAGGTAATCTCTGTTTGATTGTATTCTTTCCCATAGTTTCGCTTTATTGGTCTCTCTGTTTATTCCGTCATTGTCTCCGTCGATATTTAGTATTCTGGAAGCAATGTTAATTAGTTCGAACCTCTTTATGGTTTTGCATACACGACCTGACTTCTGTTTATGTTTTTTATCAACCTTAGTTCTGACATCACGGATACAGAACTTGTTCATGCCTCTGTTGATTTGACCGTAAAAGCCATATTGGTTATTATCCAAATGTGTTTGAACTGTTTGTTTGTATTGTAAAACAATGTCTCTTATACTTTCATCGCCATTAAACCATTCTCCAATGGAAGATTCAAACATACATCGAATTATATTATCCTTTTCAAAAAGATACCACGAAACCCATATCGGATTTCCTTCTTGGTCTTCAAATCTCCTTACAAAGTTTTCAAAATACTTTAAAATCATCTTCCTTTGTGGTCTGTTTTTATCTACATCTCTTATATCTGCTACAATTGAGTTTTCAATTACCATTTCGTTGATTTCGTTTGATAATTTGTTAAAGTAGTATGGTAGGTCATCGTCGGTTTTAGACTCAAATATACGATTAATTACAGTTGGAATAAGGGATATATAGATAGGTTCCATGATTTCCTCTTGTGTTATGTCCTGTTTTAGAATAGGATATTTAGTATAGTAAGATAGGGATACATCACCTGTTATAGTTAAGTTATCAACAAGAAAGTAGATATTGTTACTTTCTCTTAGGTAGGAGGAGATACCGTATCTATTAATGATTTCAGTATTATTATTAATCATAAAATTTAAACTACTTAACAGTTCAAAATCGGTACATATTTGTAATTCTTCTAAATTTGTTAAATATTCAAAAGACAGCATGAAATTTATCCTGTAAATATTTTTTATATGTTGAATGATATCATCAGTTTGAGAATAGTAAAGTTGATAAGTAGAAGTATCGATTTCATCTTCAGTTAGGATTATAGGTTCAAAATCACATTTATAATCACAATCCATGTAATCGCATTCTCGTTTGCCATTCAGACTAGGATTTCTAATCCTATTTCTTTCGTAATTTAAAGGGCAATCGAAGGCGGATTCTTTAATGACTCTTTCAATTTGTTTTATGTTTATATCTTTGATTTCTGATATCTTGTACATTTCAAGGTCAATACTTGGTGTTTCATTGTTTGGAATAGATACTCGTTGATATATACTGAATGATGGTTGGATTCCCATTTGTGATAGATTATTATGAGAACCAAGACGATAACCACGAGCAATAGCTTGGGAAATCTCAGAGTAATTCCAATGAGGAGTTAATATATTGACAACTTGAACATTAAAAAGAGAAAATCCTTCTGATATAACTTTTGAACCAATAATAACATTAATTACTTTACCAGTTGCATTATCAGCCTTATTGAATCGAGTAATTATTTTCTTCATTTTGCTCAAGGTAGCAGTTGTGTTTGTAATTATAGCATATCGAGGACTAAATTGGTTGTTTCCTTCACTACCGGTAGCTTGTGTATAACCGAATTGTTCAAGAAGGGAAGCAAAAAGAATAGCACCGCTACCTTGGACGAACTCACAATATACGAAAACACTTTTGTTTTCTTTCCTAGCTTCTAATATGTTACCGATAGAGATTGCATATTTACTACTAAAACGATATAGTGTTTCCAGTTTATTTTCTTCTGTTCCGCGAAATATTGTTTTTAAACTGTCTTTCAATCCAAAAGATAACTTCTTTGTTTTTGGATCTTTTCTGATATTAACATATTTATTAAAACCAGGTTCTCCGTAGGTTCCATCAGGAAAAACAAATAATGTAGCTTGTCTTGAGTTTGAATATATACCTTTCTTATCCGAATTAACATCTAAATCATATGCCTTGGTATATGCTTCTGATTGAAAAGGACTCATTTGATCAGGTTCAACTTTGAACTCTTTTAGTTGGTTTTCGATGATAGTTCCTTTGTATTCCATTGGTATTTGAGATTTCATAGCAAGAAGATACGATATCTTTCCTTTAAATACTTTTTTTAATTCTGGTATCATGGTCTTTTTTAGTTTCATGGTCCCTGTATTTTGGTCTATATTCATATAAGAATTAATGAACTCCTGACCAGTCGGAAGATTCTGATCTGCAGGAATTATAAGGTTCATGATAGAAGTAATCTCTTCAGGACTGTCTTTCATTGGAGTTCCTGACAAAAGTATGATTTTGCAGTTCTTAATCATATGCAAAAAGTTCCATATATTTCTATATACATTTATACCTTCTTCCTTATCCTGTAACCGTAAGTTATGAACCTCATCAATAACTATAATACTATTATTGTATGATTCCAGGATAAAATCTCTCTTTGTTTTCTCAACCATTTTTGCAAAAGTAACGAAGGTTTTAAATTCATAGAATTGGTCTAATAGTTTATTCATACGATGAGTTCCTTCCAAATCTGTAATACTATCATAATTTTCAGGTATATATTGACCTGAAGTGCATCTGAATACAATTTCGTTTTTGAAGTTATTAATGATGCCTTCACCTCTGGCTAAAATAACAGCTTTTTTAAATCCATTGTTTTCTCGTTTGATTTGTTCTATGATTCCTATTGTAAGGCATGTTTTACCGGTTCCCATCTCATTAACGATAAGTATATTGTCATATGGGGTTCGAGAAGACATATAACGAGCCATTATCTTTTGATTTCGAAGTAGTTGACCTGCTACCTTTGGAATTTCTTCAATTTGTTCAAGCTTCTCATTATAAAACTCCTTTTTCCTATATATATCCAAGCTAAAATCAGACTGCTCTATATCTGGATATATAGGTAAAAAATCGGTTATATCATCATTTTCCATTTATTACTACAAAGATTAAATTTTCAATTATTGTAATTGTAAATTAAATTGATAATTAATAAATGCATACTGATATGCTCTTTAACTCGTGTAAAAAAATAAAAGAATTATATTATTACCAGCATACTATAAATAAATCAAGAATGGATTCTAATAAAGAGATTGTAAGCAGACTCAAATTTATCGGTCGCATTCAAAAGGGAGAAAAAATAAACACAAGATACATGTATGTTCAACAAGACAGTCTAACAACTACATTGTCGAGAACATTTATAAATCAAGACAATAGAGCAAACTGTTTATCTTTCATACAGGATACAATATCAAAAGCATTTGAATTATTGTCACTATATGAAAGGTCTGATAGAGAATCTGATATGATGATATGTTTAAATATTGTAAAGGATATTCAGTCTGCTAAAAATGGAATCAATAACATAAAAGATACTTACATGATTGACATCAAGTTTGTTTGTGATATTGATACATTAGTCGAGTTTATAGATGCTCGTCTCATTGGTTTAACCCACAAGTATCCGGTATTGAAAGAACAAACGATATTTCAATAAAAACAAGCTAATTTTAAAGTGTATTTCTTAAGAAATTGGATGCATCACTAACTCCACTTGCAACTGCATATACCTTGCTCCTTGTTGCGAAGTAGTAATTGATATATGCAACACCAAGAAAAAACAAACCAAAACCAATAACTATAAAACCAATATATATCAATTTCAATCTTGGATTCTGAATGCTATTTGGGTTAGTTGTATCATATTCAATTTGAACCGGATTTCCAACTGAATAAGGTTGATTTAATTCGATACTATTTTGATATTGAAAACCGTTCACATTATAACTAATCACATAAGTGCATACTTGGTTTGGTGTTTTACTACATGTTTTAGATACAACAACACCTTGAATAGAAACATAGTTATCTTTTTTAAAAACAAGGTAAATTCCAAATACCAAACAAATAGCACAGATTATCATTGAAATAACCAGTGTTATTCTAAATTTAATCACTTCGAATTTGGCAGTATCATCTACTATCTCATTGAGTGAACTCATTATTTATTATAATAAATTAAATCATATTTTCAATCTGTTTTTTAAATTTATCTAACTTAGTAACCAATGTTTCATTCTCAATAGTAATTCTTCTATTTGTTTCTTTTAATGACTGAATTGTCTCAGTCTGCTCATCCAACTGAAATCGTAATAAATTCATTCGTTTATTAACATCCTGTAATTCTATATGAAATTCGTTATTAGAATCAAACAGAGATTCATTATTTTCTTCAAGAGACTGAATATCAGTCTCGAATTCTTCATTTTCTTTTTCTAAAGTTTCAACTTTTTGTTTTAGGTTTTCAATATCAAAATGAACCTGTTTTATGGTTTCTGTATGTTCTATATTTTCTTTTGTTAAAGATTTAATTCGAATGTCTTCCAATTCCAATTCAGAATTAAATTCATTATTTACTTTTAATAAAGATTCATTGTCGTTATCCAATTCTTCCACTTCCTTTTGTAATTGTTCGTATTCTATTTCTAAATTTCTCTTTTGTGTTGATAAACAGTCTAATTCAGAACTTAGATTATTCGTTCGTTCGATTAAGATAACATTCTGAATAGATAGGGTATCGTTCTCTTTAACAAACTGGACTTTTTCAGACTCCAACACAGATAGATTACTTTTGTATTCATGTAAAGATTCTTCTATGATTTCAAACTCATTTTCAGTTTCATTTAAATCATTCGATAATCTTGTATTTTCATATTCTAATTCAACTACTTTTTGTTTTAGCTCTTCAATCTCTTTTTGAACTCGTTCATGCTCTTCTGACAAATTATCGTATTGGTCACAAATTGTATTCATCTCTTTATCTAAGTCCATTATTTCATTTGCTAATTCGTTGTTTAAACAATTCGAAGATTCCAGTTTTAATTTCAACTCAGAATTTAATAACAAACTAGAATTGAGTTCAATTTCTAATTCATTTAACTTCTTCATTTTTTCTCGAATCATTCCTTCTATTTCAAATATCATTTCATACTGATTTTCAATATGATTATCTCTATTTTGTATATGCTCTTCTGTTTCGTCAACTAATTCATCATAAGATAATCTCTCTCGATTTAGATCGTCGATTAATTGACTCACACATAACTTTTTCTCTTCAATTTCATATTGCAAAGAAACAACAATATCATTTGTTTTATTTTCCTCTAACTCTTCTTCAAGAGAACTTATTCTGCTATCCAAATCAGTATTCTCATCTTGAATTGTTTCTAAATTGTATTCCAATTCAGATTTATCCATTTCCAGTTCTCTATTTGTCTCTTTCAAACCGGATATGATATAATTCAATTCATTATTTTCCATCTCCAATAAACCTATATGTTGTTCTTTATGAGAAATTTTCTCATCTTGATTCACAATATAGGTTTCATATTGGTCAACTTGTGACTGAAAATCAGTTTTCTCTTCTTGTAAACTGATTTTACAACTTAATATCTCCTGTTGCAAACTCGATACATAAATAGAATGATCAGTCGACCTCGATACATATTCATATTTATTATTTTCGATTTCTGATGTTTTCACCTTGATTTCATCCTCTAATTTTAGTATTTGTTCATCTTTATTTTCAACATCATTTTCTAATTCATCGATATAATCAATCTGTTTCGATATTTTGACTCTCATTTCAGAGACAGATGATTTAAGTTCTGATATGGTTTCAACATTTTTGGTTTTTGTCCTTTCCATCGTTTCTATTATATTATTTAACTTTCCTTCATTTGCAATATAATTGTCAATCTGATTTTGTAAACTTGTGTTAGTATTATTATTCGTATCTAATTCACTTTCCATATTTTCAATAAAAGTATAATTGGTTTCCAATTCATTTTGAAGTTCAATTACTCGGTTTTGAAATTGAACCTTTAAAACTTCAAGTCGTTTATTTTCATCCTTTGTTTTATTGTAATTGATTTCCAGTTCAGAATAATTATGTTTAATCGTTTCATATTCATTATTCTTTTCAGACAAGTCAACTACACAACTCTGCAATACACCATTTTCCCTAGTTATCTCATCAAATTGAACCTTCAATTCATCATGCATACGATTAAGTTCATCTATACGATTAATAAGGTATTCATAATGTCGTTTCTTATCTTCCGATGTTCGAAGCATATCTTCATATTTAGAATTTACAGTTTCGAACTGCGATTTCAAACTGTTTTTCTCAAAAGTTAATACACCCAACTTTTCAGTTAGCAGGTTATTTTGAGACACGATTTCATCCATATTCTTCTTCACTGTTTTCCCTTTCAAAAGTTCATCATTATATCTCAATCGTAATTCATCAACATCGGTTTTATATTGGTTCAACTCATCTTCCATTTCCAAATACTCATCCTCAGATACAGGATCCTTATATACCTTTCTCTCACCTTTCCTAAGATAACCAAGCTGACCCACTATAAAATCAACTATATAATCGTCGTCACCATTCCATCGATTATAGTTTTCACCCATAACCTCAACAAACTGAATATCAGTTAGATTTCGCCCATTCAACAGTTCAACTCTAAATGTAGCTGACTGATTAAACTTCAATTCCTGTACTTTGATACTAACTCCTGTTATCTGCTTTTGTGAACTGTTTGTCAATTCAACTTCGATCATTTGCTTTAAATAACCTTATTTATAAATTAAAAATGACAGGTAATAATGATGCAAGAATTAAAAGAAGATAACAACATATATATATGCAGTATAGATATTGGTAAAAATAACTTTGCATTCTACATTGAAGAAATTGATAATGAAACCTTATTATCAATTCAAAATATACCAAAAGAAAACAGATACAATGTAAACGGAACACCAACTCAAGAATTTAAAACTATATTAAAACAGGTATGGACCAATGGTAGAACTGTTTTGTTTAAAAACAACGATTTAACAAAAAACTGTAAAAAAGGAGCTTACCTTGACACTGAAGTTTTATACAATATGAATGATTTGCTTGATGAACATTCTTCTTACTTCGATAAATGCGGAACTATTCTAATTGAAAAGCAGATGTCTTTTGGTAAAAAACATAACACAATGGCTCTTAAAATTGCTCAACATTGTTGGTCCTACTTTGCTTTTCGATACGGTAGATTTAAACAAATAATTGAATTTCCAGCTTATTACAAAACTCAAATTTTAGGAGCCCACAAGCTTGAAACAAGACTGAAAAATGGCAAAATTAAATATAAATCGATTGATAAATCCGCTCGCAAAAAATGGAGTGTAGTTCAAACAATAGAGATACTCAATGATAGAAAAGATAGTGATACAATGAGCAGTTTAAATTCAAACAAGAAAAAGGATGATTTAGCAGATGTTATAACTCAACTTCAAGCCTACAAATACCTTGCTTTTGTTGACAAGGTTGAATTTTAATGGTAATTTTAAACTCTACTATAGTTTAAAATTAATTTATCGTTTGATTCTCAACGATCATCATAAATATATAAATGGTTCCTTTTCAGTTTCAAATGCATCTTGACAAATTTCAACTCCAATACAGTTGAAATTTATTAGTTAAATTAAAATTTGTTTCTATTTAAATTCGAACAGAATTTATCTCCATATAATAAATGTCAATCAAAAACAAAATCATCTTGATAATTAGTATAGTTTTAATACTAATACTGATAAGCATCATAGTGTACTATGCCTATAAAAAACTGAAATCTGAACTGTTTTCAAGTGTTCCGGTTGTGACTTTTCCCTTTAAGAATTTATACGATGAGAATCATAATCTTCTAAATATCATACTGATATCAGCTCCCTTTCGTGAAGTTAAACACGAACAGCTATATGAAGAATACAAAGCAAAAGGTCTGTATTTTTGTGGTATATCGAGTTACCTCAATTTTCCTGGGGTTATTGATAACCCCTATGAAGACAAGTTCCACATTGAACGAAAACACGATTATATTCAAATGGTAAGTGCATGGCTACATTGTTTTAGACCTGACAAAATTCCTGATAATCTACTGAATTCTAAACTACCAATGGAATTGATAACCGAAGCAGATTTAAAAGATACTGATAACGAAAGTTATAAAATTCAAACTGAAAAGGAATATGATTTTATATATTGCTGTTTAGAAGATAATAAAAAATGTGAAGCAGGATGGCAATCAATCAATAGAAACTGGGACCTTGCTAAAAAGTGTCTTGAAGTCATGTGCGGAAAGTTTAAATTAAAAGGGGTATTAGTTGGTAGAACAAATTGTGAATTTACCGATAAATGTAATGGTATAGTGAAAATTCTTCCGTTTTTGTCTTATCCCGAGTTTCAAAAAGAAATGCAAAAATGTAAGTTTCTTTTCGTTCCAAATATAATAGATGCATCTCCAAGAATAATAGCGGAGGCAATATGCTATAATATGCCTGTTTTGGTTAACTCCAATATACTTGGAGGATGGCATAATGTAATAAGCGGGGTTACAGGCGAGTTCTTTACTGATGAAAACAACATCATAAACTCTCTATCAACTATCATCGATAATTACGATACTTATGAACCACGAAAATGGTTTACATCTAATAGAGGAGCTAAAATTACAGGTCGAATATTAGCTCAATTTTTAAAAAAGTGTTATCCAAATATAAATAATAAGGAAATACAATATGCAACGATTACAATATAGAATTTTAAATTGTTATACAATTTAAAAGATAATACTTTTGTTCAAATGAAAAAGATCGCATTATTAGTTTTCGGTCAATTTAGAACTGCAAGTATAATTCTTGATCATAATCTAAAAGAAATCAAAAAATCGTTTGGTAATGAAACGGATGTATCATATCATGTATATATTTTAACCGACAAGGAACCTAATGGAAACTATTCAGAATTAACTTTATCTCGAGTTCAAATATATTTAGACAACAACAGATTGAAGTTAAACTGATATCTTATTGGGAAGATATGAAACAGTTTCATGCTAAAGACACTGAAACACTATATCAGAATTGGAGAAGGAAAACAAGGTTATGGTGAAAAGATGTGGTATAGAAGATTTGTGCTATGGACATTGTTTTTTGTGTAATGCAACAGAAGAATACGACCAATATCAAGTATACATGAAGATGAAGATACTATATACTTTTGTATGGATAGCATGATTTATGGAAGTAAGAAATATTAAACTTGTTTTTCAATTCATTTAATTCTTTTATTGTATGGACTGATTTTGAATGGACATATGATTTTTCAATGGCATTCATAAGTTTTGATTGTATTTTGGCTAATACACAACCCACATTCTGTTCTGAAGCTCAGGTGTTTCATTTTATATGGAGGACATTTCCCAAATGGAAAAACATAAGATGGGATCAAAATACGATTGATTCCCCTTCTCATATGGAAGGATTATTTCATATCTTTCATGTTCCTAGAAGAGAAACATTTAGAGATTTGGAATAAAATTCATTATACTTCAACTGCATTTTTATGATGTCTAAGTAAGTCTTGATATAAGGACCCTTGAATTCTAGGGGATGCACGAGGTTGTTTTCCCTTTGAAGAACCATGAGGATATAAGAAAGAGTATACAGGAGGTGGGGTTCCCTTTGGAGAACCATAAGGATATAATAAAGAGTATGCAGGAGGTGGGGTTCCCTTTGGAGAACCATAAGGATATAATAAAGAGTATTTACGATTAAGGCTTCTTCTGGGACTAGGACTTCTTTTAGGAGTTGTTTTAAGGCTTTTTCTAGGACTAGGACTTCTTTTATGAGTTGTTTTAAGGCTTTTTCTAGGACTAGGACTTCGTCTGGGAGTTGGTCTTCTTTTGGGACTAGGACTTCTTCTAGGACTTTTTCTAGGACTAGGACTTCGTCTGGGAGTTGGTCTTTTTCTAGGACTAGGACTTCTTTTAGGACTAGGAGTTGGTCTTTTTTTGGGACCAAGACTCAATATAGTGCTTTTGACATGATTAAATTTAAAATGCTTGTTATTATTTAGTATTTTTTGTATATCATACCAATCTATTATATATTTAGGGTCAAATGAACTCGGACATAATTCAAATCTTTCTTTTTTATTCGAGGTTAGTTTAAAAACCATTGATTGATTACTCATTTATTATAACAATGTTTCTATTTTTTTTAATTGTTTTTTCAAATTTTTCAGTTAAATTTATAACTGGTCTTTTATTTTTAACAATATTTAAGCTCTGTTCATACGATACTTTATACTTATGTATTATATAATTAATTACAACCGAAGCTGACCTTGAAGCTCCCATATAACAATGAACCAATATTTTATCTCCAATAGACAAATGATGTTCAATTACATTATATGTTTCATTTAATATATTTGATATGTCATCGTGATTGTTATCTCGAATAGAATACTTGTAATAAGTTAAACTGTTATCAGTTTCATAAAAGTTATCAATTTCGTTGCTTATGTTCAGTATAACATTTATCTTTTTATTTTCTAACTCATGCTTATTGTAAGCATTGAAAGATGAACCTAAAAACAAATTAGGAATAACCTCATTGCACTCCGAGAAAAAGTATCGATACTTTAGATACCATGGTAATCCTATATCAACTCTTTTTACAATAGATTCATTACTATCGTATTTTATAATTGGAATTTGAACTGAAGATAAGTAATTGTATAACTTCTTCCCTAATATGTAAATTGAACCATAAATATAATTCATCCTTTATTATTTGAATTATATTTTTTCACAAGTAACTTAGAATATATATACATCTTATAAGATTGATATAATTTAGACTGAAAGTAATTATAAACTAAAGTTCTCGGGTTTCAGTTTGAATTTTTTCCTTGTAAAATCAACACTTGCTTTTAACGATGGAAGATTCCATAATGCCCAATAAGCCCAAAATCCAGCTGTAGTTGGATCTTTCCAATTCTCACCCATGCCACTATGTCTATTTATATACCTTTGCTTTCGAAGTGGGTCTTTATGCAAAGTATAATCACTCATTCCTTTTGCACCAAACTGGATTTTTTTAATATTTCCAGTCTTACTTACAACATAAACTTTATACTTTTTAGCTTGATTATCAGCTTTATAGAGAGTATATGTTTGAGGCATTTTATTATATATGAGAATAATAAAATTTAATTCGATATCAGTTCAATTAGTATAAAGATAACATAAGGAATAATGCATCAATGCTACTTCCTACACCACCTGAACAAACTGATTTAACATGTAGATAATTAATTTGTTTCTTGAATGTCGATGATTTATTATTAAATATAGAAACCCTGGTAGCATTGTTAATTGATATAGATGAAAATTCAGTAGGATTTGATAATGATGTCGAACTTGTTGAGTTATATAAGTATATTGTTACTGAACCATTCATAGTACTTGGAACAACAGCAGATAACATTCCTCCAAAGATGATTACATTTTGAGGAAATGGAACACCGACTGGTGTGTCCAATAATTGATTATAATTTTGTGTTCCGGGAAATAAGTAATGAGTTGCATTTACAAAATTTCCAAATATAGAAAAAGAAAAATTTGCAGATTCAATATTGACTGAAAATCCATTATCATCTGAATTTGCATTTATTAAATCAGTAGCTGTTAGTTGAATTCCAGAATTTTGAACTGTTAAACCTGCTGGTTGTTTTATATCATATAGATCGCCTGCTACGGTTGCTGTTTTAATGATAATGAAAGATGATGTATTTATACTTTCAACACCAATTGAATTTATTCCACTTGCAAAAATAACTGCATCACGAATTGAAAATTGTAATGGACCTGTAAAATACCATCCTCTTACTATTCCACCTCCCGATGTTGAACTTTTAACATTTGTGGTTGTTCTTTGAACTGCATTTGTCGAAAGAACAACAGAAGGATTTGTCGTTGTTCCATCACTAAAAATACCAGATACGATATTAGTTAAGGCTACTACAGTTGAAGTTACATTAATTAGACATACTCTAATCTTTGCACTTGTTGAAGTTGTTCCTGGAAAATAAACTCCTTTTAGTTCTACATTTGAAGCAGAAGTTAAATTTAAAGTAAAATCTTCTACTCTGGAATTTGCACCCATTGTAATTAATGTTGTGTTAGCAACTACAGCTGTTCTTTGTATTATACAGCCCTGTAATGTGACCCCTTTTAAAGTAGTATTATTTGGTATTACTATACCAGCACTTATATTATATGTTCCGGGCATAACCCATATAGTAACTCCTGTTCTTCCAGAAGCAACAACTTTAGCTATTGCAGTTTCAATATCTTGAACTGCATTACCATCTATAGTTCCTGCATTTGTTCCCTTTATCTGGTCAACAACGATAACATTACCAAATGCAACTGTTCCTGCAGGTCCTTGTGTTCCTGTATTATTTGTGGGCATCCAACTGGTTCCATCAAAAGATAAAATCTGATTTGCAACCGGCATTGTAGTGCTAATTGGGGTTCCTCTTAAATTCCTTGGATATTCATTATTCCAAGAAGATGATGTTCCGTTATAAGTTAATACTTGTCCATCGTTTAATGGGATTGTTGTATTAATAGGTAATCCTCCTATATCGTTTGTAAATGAACTTGTCCATTCAGTTCCGTTATATGTTAATGATTTGCCAGAAGTTGTGATTGATTTTAGAGTTGAACTGACAGGCATATATTGAATTTCACCTGCATTCCAGTATGTAAGTTCTGTTCCTTCAGAATGCATTCTCGTATAACTAAGTTTATCTTCGATTGTAAACATTTATTTATTACAAGTTAATTTTTAATAGTAAATAATGATACCAGTAACTTATTTTGTCAATACGATATGTTCAGTTGTTTTGATTTGCAGTTTGATTATATACTATAATAAACAAAATAAAACGAAACTATTTACAGTTTCAATTCTTACTCTTATTGTTTTATTAATATTGTATTTTGCAATTCTATTTCCGCTCTTAATTCTATTTATTATTATTCCTGGTTTGCCTCCATTCTAATAAGTTTAATAGGATAATTATTAGTGTAATGAGTATTCTTGAATTTAACTTGTATTACAAGTTAAATTTATTTAATCGACAGGTTCGGAATACTCTTCGTTATATCGTGATCTATGAAACTCCCAATATTCAGAACAACCGAATTTCCATTCATCTGGAGGAGGTTTCGCCTTATACCAAAACACACAATCTTGCCAGTTATTACTCGTAGTAAAGTTGTGGATATACATTGACATATAATTATCTGTTAGTTGGTCCATGAGAGTGCAGAACATCTCAAAATCAGGTATGACACTTGCATAGTTTTCGTATAGTGTCCTACGATTTTTTAAGAGAGGTTCTCTGAGAATAAATATACCGTCGATACTCGTTCTGATATTAGGACGAATATCCATTGCATACTGTAAAGCAAGGATATACATAAGACTCCAATGTCGTCCTTTCTTGTACAGTCCAACTTGAAGTGGTTTATTAAAGATAGTTGGGTCTTCTGTACAATCATCGATTATAAGAACAGCCCATGGATTATGTAGATGTTGTATAGCTATTTTTTGTCGTTTGATTAGGTCTTCAATTTTATCTTCTCTATACTCGTTGTATACAAATGTAGACGGCATGAATGACTTATATAAGTGATTTGTATCTTCTGTTCCGTTCATTGCAATTCCAACTGGAAATATATGTTTTTTTGCATATATAATTGATTTGATAAGAGTCGATTTACCAGTATTCTTAACGATATCACAGGATTTTAAGAGGAACAAACGATTTTTATCAAGAGAAAATCCATAGTATTCTCCAACTCCTTTAGGAATAACCTTGAATCCAGTTACAAGATGATTCTTATTCTTTTCAGGTTCTTCTTTGAATTGCTTTCTTAAAACTTTGGTAGGAATTTTACTTAATCCTGAACCATATATATTAACTCTGTAATAAGTGCCTTCTTTTCTTTCACCATTATAAATACAATATTTGACTACTTCTTTTACAGTACTTGCAAAACCCAATGACCTTGCTATGAATACCATATCATCAGCTAATGTTTTATTTTTCTGTGTAATTTCAAACATTTTACCATTACAGTTTAAATGTCCATCTGTATCTATTAATCCTGCTAAAATCTGTAATCTGGTTTCTCTATCGTTGATTTTATAATCGAATGGTATATGTTTATTATTTAATAAACCGTGAGATTTAAAACTGGATAGCAATTTGTTTTTATTTTTGCTTTCATTCGTAATTGAATATCTATATTTCGCTTTTAATTTGTTCGCATATTCTTCGCAAAAACCAATTACTTCGGTATCGATATTTAATGATGCACTTGTACCGTCTCCCAACCATAATCCTAAAAAATAGGGGTCAATTTGAACTTCTTTTTTATCCCAACTAATCCCAGATGACCTAATAAGTTTCCAACGATTCTGCCAAGTTTTTGATTTTTGTAAATAATCATTAACACTAATAATAATCCTACTCCCTTGATTATAGCCAGTGCATTCCAGTACCAAGTCATGTTTTAAATTTACAGTATATGAATCCCCCTTATTAGGTTTAATTTCGAACATCTCCTCTTCATCATGGTAGAGTTCTTGAACGGTTCTTGGAGTATTGTCATCACCCATTAAAACATCACCAATTTTAACCTCCTCAACCTTTTTAGTTTCTCCATTAAACATCAATACTTCTGTTCCTGGGGCAAAACACCCTGGTTTTCCTATAACAACAAGTTTTACACCTCCTTTGTAGTCTGGATCTTCAAACTTGCTAGTAAACGGCGGAATCGTATCTAGGTTCAATTCTTTAATTCTTATATTTTCTGCCATAATTTACCTATCGACCTGATATTTTTAAATAGATATAGAGTCATCTATTTAATCTTCTTAAGTCTCC
>Ga0208053_1000019_pt1 | contig 37880 bp, 56 predicted proteins | sample LakMenEpi20May10_FD_150719 | JGI IMG/M metagenome (GOLD analysis project Ga0208053, IMG submission 150719) | Freshwater microbial communities from Lake Mendota, WI - 20MAY2010 deep hole epilimnion (SPAdes) | ecosystem: Environmental > Aquatic > Freshwater > Lake > Epilimnion/Euphotic zone ... | reverse complement strand
CTTGTGCTTCAGTTAAGACCTCTCCTTCTTTTCCCTTTGTCCCATACCCAACGCTTGTTTGCTTGTAATCCCCATAAGCATTTGGATTGAACCCTTCAAATCCTTTTACAAGATTCACAAGTCCGGTTCCTTGCGGGATTCCTGCAACTTGAATTGGTTCAAGCACTCCAGTTTGTGGATTCGGCCTCATTTGCATTACTCCCCCGGGAACATTAACATCAGTAATTGGTCCGGGCTTACGAGCCTCAGCTTGCAATTCGGCTTGCTTTATCAATGCAGATTGAATTCCTTGTCCCTCTTCAATATCAAGCTGCCTCTTCCGAAGTCCAAATTCAGCATCCGCCTGCATCTTCTTTGTTCCCATGTTGACAAGCCCAGCAACAGACTCAGCAATGTCTGCACGTTCATTTAGAGAAATGTTCTCATCCTTGATTTGGTCACGAACACCTTGCAATGTTGGCGCAAGATCAGGAAACAGCTTCAAAGCAGCGTCAATCTGAATGTCGCTTTGCTTGATTAGCTTTTTCTTTTCGCCTTGTTGCTTGAAGTAGTCCTGAGCTTGGGCAATCCCTTGACCAATAGCTTGCATTGGCAATCCAGCCGCCTCAACCACACCAGCATAATTTGGTTGCTGATACCCCGTAAATCCGATATTCCCGCCCGTAAGTGCCATGATTTTAATTATGTGAAGTTAGTAAACTGGAGTAGCCTTGGGGATTCCTCCAAACAGGCCGCTTAACCCCATGCCAGCTGATAGCCCCATTCCGCTAAGTCCAGCCGCGCCAGCCGCTCCTCCAGCAAGTCCAGAAAGCCCAAGTCCAGCGGACAACCCACCAGTAAACGGGGCTGCGAGAAGGCCAATTCCCTTGCCCAGCATCCCCATCATTCCTGCTTTTTGTTGCTGTTCTGCTTTAAACTTTTCCATATTATAAGCATCCATCGCGGAAGCACGTTGTTGAGCAAAACCAAGTGGCGCGTTATAGTCAAAATTACCAGAAGACGCCGGGCCTCCCGTAAGCGCCATTCCAAGCGTGTTTTGACCAGCTTGATACGAAAGCGGGGTTTGTCCCAACAAGCTCAATCCGGGCTGAGTGTAAAATTGCTGCGCCGCATCGTATGATCGACCACCAGCCTGTGCTGCTTCAGCACGTTTGCGAGCAAGGACATCTTCACGGCCCATCGCTTCGCTGACAATGCTCCGATTACCTCCAAGTCTACCTGCGGCTTGAAATCCCTCACGCGACTGTTGCTCGTAGCCACGCTGTTCTTGCGGAGTGACTCCTTGTGCTGCTGCTCTGGAACGCTCTGCTTCCGTAGCAAATCCTTGAACAACGGCAGCTTGCTCTGGAGACATTGCTTGCATCAAGCCTCGCGTGAGTCCAGCTTGACCTGTCATTTGACCTAGTTCGCCTTCGCGAAGTTGTCCTAGCGTTTCTCCAGCTTGTTGTCCCGTAGAAAGCTGTAAGGCTTCTAGTCCGGGTTGACCACCAACTCCACCAAGGAACTGACCAGTTTGCCCAAACATTTGGGACATGAACTGGGGACCATACTCGGCACTTGTCTGGAGTGCTAGTGGAATTGCAGTCGGATAGTAATTTTCAAAAAGATAACCAGCCTGCCTACCGGCTAGGCTAGTTCCTTTGTTTTTCCCTTTGGTTGCCACCGCAAGTGGATCGACTGGTTTTGGAAGCTTAGGTGAAGAAAATAATCCCATATTTTTATTGTTTAATTTATTTTTATTGCCTTTCCTAAGTTTGTATTTATTAGGAGCAATGCTGGTTCATCCCACAAACATCACGTTTACCACTGGCACGGCAATTACGCTTCCATTTGTAGAGTTAGCTACGTAAATATCACAAGATTGTGCAGTTGTTGCTGTTGAGGCATTTCCTCCAACAAGTCCAATTACATCAGACCCAGTCCAGTTGGCAAATCCAGATCGCGAATAGTTGGCATCTGGAAGAGCGGTTGTAAAATTCACAGCATATTGACCAGTCCCCAATGTGCTGACGTTAGCGACATTACCAGAAGCCCTAATAAGCCTGCGATTTAATGTAACCGCTCCACTTGTATTTCCAGATGTTATATGTGTTACGGTAAAAATAGTGCTGCTGGTAATACCTGTTACAACAAAAGCCCCGTCAGCCGCTGAGCCTGATGTGAAATCTAAATACACCTTGTGGCCTACAATTAACCCGTGGTCAGCAGTAGTCGTTACTGTTACGGTTGTTGCAACCCTATTATAAGTTCCTACAATGTTATTTGCCGTTGTTCCATCAAAATTCACCCATGCCCGAATCCCGTAAATTGGTGCAGTCCCAGTCTGCGCTCCGTTCAGCTTAGGGGCGGTAATGTTTGCATCAAGAATCTTGGCAGTGGTTACGTTTGCGTCTAAGATTTTTTCCGTAGTGACATTAGAATTAGCAATCTTTGCCGTAGTAACGTTGGAATCTGCAATCTTTGCGGTAGTAACATTCGCATCAAGAATCGCCGTTGTTGTGACAGCATTTGCACCAATCTCATTGGAGGTGATTCCACCGGAGGATACAAACAACTTACCCCCCACAGTAACCGACAGAGTTGCACCAGTAATGGCGGTAGCCGTCATTGTGCTTTGATCGAGGATGTTGTTCATCTTCGTGCTAGTGATTACGTCAGTAGCCGTGAAGGTGTAACTTGTATCAATTGCTCCCATACTTTATCTTTGTGAAATGATTTGTCTGTTGGTGACTGAACCAGCTACCTTTACTGAGTTGACCTTGGGTGATCCTATGGTCCTTGTCAAGATCATTGTTCCGGTGAAGCCCCTGATGCCACCCAACCTACACCGGATGCTTGCTGTTTCAGCCTCGGTAACCGTGGTGGGGGTAAGTAACCCACCAAGAAGAGTGGTCGTTGTGCCTATGGATTGAGCATCATCTGGATCTTCCGCTGCAAACGCAATATCATATTCCGAGTTCTGGCCGGGAAGGGACTGGATGTTGATCTGTGCGTCGGTAAACCGCTTGCGTTCCATTGTTCCGAGGTCGTATCCTCTGGTTGTAAGGGCTGCGTTGATTGCCGGGGACACGATAGCAGCAGAGTTATCCACGTTTAGAGTGTCATTGGAACTTTCAGATGCTTCAATTTGATGCAATCCACCATTGGAAGTCACCGCATAGATGTTGTTCCTCTCGCTTGCGCTGCCAATTACAAAGTCCTTGATTAAGAATCGAGAGTCTCCAAAGGTGTCTAGTGATTCCCATCCTTTGTTTAGGAAGTTATACACCAAAATAGCGTTATTCCCGTAGGAATCGCCAGCTCCCGGAATGGAATCAAGCGGAACGGCAAGGTAATACCTATTTTCAAATAAGATCCCCACTGCCTTGTCGGCATAATCAGCGTTGATACGGTCGATATACGGCTGAATGTTCTTGGAAAGCGGTTCTTCAGTGCCTCGCAGGTTGTAATCGTTAAGGAACTCAATCCCATACACGCCATCGTCAGACAAAAAGAGCATTGCGTTACCGCGCATGACAACAGACTTGCGGGCTAGGCATCCAATCTCAGATGTAAGTTCCTTGACGGTGACATCCAGAAGGCTTCCCAGCGTCCCCTTAACAAGATGAAGGCTATTCCTGTTCAGGACAACCAACCCGTCGTCATAGAAGCCGTGCATTGCTACAACAAAGTCTGCTGTTCCACCACTGACACGGAATTGGTTCTCGATCTGGTCAAACGTAGTAGTGTCTAGAATGTCTGATACAGATATTTCATCGGTAATCTTGCGGCTAGTGTATGTCACGTTGTTATACGCGCCAGATTGATCGTAATAGAACGGAACCCACAAGCGGCGTTGGAAATGAACACCCCACGGTGCACCCGGTTGGTGCATGAATCCACCGCCTACGCTGAATCTGCCACCAAACTCAAAAATATCGGTGCTTGACGTGCTGTAATCGCCAACTGGAGCATACCATGCAATCGTCGTTGTGGTTGCCGACACAACTTGGTATTCTTTTCCAACCATTTCAGCAAAATCAACAGTTTCCGCTTGGCGCACAATAATAATGTCGCCTTGTTTGATTGTTACGTTACCAGCAACTGTCGCAGTTACCAATCCGCTTACAATCTCGACATCTTTTGCTTGAATGTTGAAAGTTTGTGGCTGGGTGTAAGCTCCACCGGGAGATAGCGTAAATCCATCTGTAACCGTAGCAACCGCAACGCCAAATGTAGTGCTTGTCGAAATGCTCGCAGCCAAGAACGTAAACGTGTCTTGCCCAGTTACTGTGGCAACAGTGTATGTCCCGCTGGGTGGGGTTCCGTTAGTAAGCCCCGCGACAGTAATCGAGGTTCCCACTACTAGCCCGTGTTCACGCAGATTCACCGTAACAACGGTGTTTGGACTCGCCGTGGCGTTTGAACTTGCGGAAATGACTGGCCTTCCGTTTGGATACCACTCCAAGGCTTGTTGTCCTTCACGGAACAGCATCACCTTGTCAAACACCTGAATCATGTCAGTGTCAGCACCAAGGGCTTCTCCAGCAGGATACGGGATGTCTGTAATCGCGTAACCATCCAAGTCGATCTTCTTAGCAACAGTATCCAGCGCAATAATCACATACTCTTTGTTGCTGTCGTTTGGATCGCTGAACAAGCAGGAAGCTAGGACGTTGGCGGCAGCATCGTCGTTGATCGGAGCTTGTGACAACGTGCCAGCACCTGAAACAGCCGTAGTTGCAGCCGTAACAGGGAACGTCATGGTTGTTGCTGAAGCGTAAGTCAAAAGCCTAAGTCCATTTGGATCTGTCCCAGTAAAGGTCAATCCAGCAATTAGTCCGTATCCAATAGTGTCGATGGCAAACCCATGCCCAGCAGTGATTGTGATTGTCACTACGTTGGTGGCGAGTGAGGACGAGGCGATTGCCTTTGAGGTGGACGTAATTACCTCAGAGATTGGCTCAACGGCAGAAACGGTGTATGTCCCAGACCCACTGGCAAGCGCATAGGTGATCGTAGATGCCGAAGCCGTCGCCGCAGTAAACACCCCATTAGGATCGCTTCCAGTCGTGTAGCCAATCCCAGCAATGTTTAGCGTTGCCCCCGGAGCTAGTCCGTGAGCAGAGCCAGTTGTAAGCGTAACAACGCCAGCGGTAACTGACGCTGCCGTAATCAAGACGCTTGTTCCAGTCAGCAAGAATGGCAACTGCAAGGGAGAACCTCCCGTAGTCAATGCACCTGTCCTACTCACCACGTTCTTCCGTGGCTTCCAATACCCTTCCATGCGCCCATTCAAAGACTCCCTCACCTCACCCTCTTGGAGTTGGTTAAGTTGAAGCCTTTGGTTCACGCGATCAAAGAAACGATCAGCATCTTCGCCAATCGCAGCATCCATCGCGCTACCACTCTGGGCAAACTGGGACATTACGCGTAGTAAACAACAACCACACCGGATGTGAGAACCACGGAACTGAAGTCACCGCCAATACCCAAGCCCGCAGGAAGGGTAATAGTTTGCAACCTCGATGCACCCGTGATGCTCCCAGACGCACTAGCCACAGTAGCCAACACAGCGTCATTGACCACCTGAATCCAGCGGATCTTGCCAGTGTAAGTAGTTGCCGCAGTGGAAAGCACAATGCCTCCACCCATTCCTTGCAGATCGTAAGATACAGGACTTGCCATAATTATATTAAAGTATCACCAACGCAACACGCAATGGTTCACGCGCAAAGTAGCACATTACGCATTCTTGTCAAGCATATTAAACGCATAGAATCCGAACCACAGGTCAAGCCCTACTCGACATGCAGCCCGCATCCTAAACAAGCCCCCTTTAGCATTTTTGAAAATTCAACTAGAAGCTAATCGCCAGATTTGATTCCATAAACTCAAATGGATCTAGGTCACGCTTTCTGGAATTGCATGAAAAGCAAGCAAATACAAAGTTTGAGACGCAATGAGCACCTCCCTTGGACAGCGGGTCAAAGTGGTCCAAGGTTAGCTTGCACTTTTTGCCGCAATAGTAACAGCAATCTCCAGCACTCTTCCTAGCTTCTTCAACAACCATTGGAGTAGCTTTAACCTCACAATTGTTGATCCTTGCCCTACGCACATGCTTGTAGTTCCTCTTACCCTGTCTTTCATTCTCCTTGCGCTGCTCAGCCGTCAACACAACGCGCTTAGGACGTAAAGACTTAGCCAATACTGCCTCTTCTTTCTTCTTGGCCTTTTCAGCTAAACGTTTGATCTTCTCGACACGTTCAGCCTCGTCATTAATAGCCTTAGCCTCTTTACGCGCCTTGATCTTAGCGTCATTCTTTTTTAGGTAATGTCTGCGTTGATTTTTTTTTCTCCTTTGAATATACTCATCGTTATCCTTGTTCTTCAAGCGATATTTCCTTTCAATATCCTGCTTCTCTTTGGGATTTTCCCTCCTGCGCCTTTCTTGATACTTTCTATTTTCTTCTCTTCGTTTTTCTTTGTTTACTCGATCTCGCTCATCTTTTGTCTTTGCCCTCTCTGCCTTCTCTTCCGTTACCCTTGCTTTTGTTTTCTCTCTTTCTGCAACATTCAGGTCCATTATTGCCCTCCTCTCAAACCAGTCAGCGCCCATACTCTCCATGTATTGGTTTATCGTCACCCAATACTCACCATTCTTAGACTTTTTGTTATATCTAAGAAAAACCTTCCCGTCATCTCGCGCAACCCCCTTTTTCAACATGCCTGTATTTTATCATACCGATAACGCGTGTCAACAAAATAATGCAAGGCCCGTTGGAAAATAATTCCTTTGGCGAGTGGACCGTATGGGCATTTCAGCTGACCACCGGATGCGACTCCCCCCGCCCCCCTACTGCACCCAGCTTGCATTAGCACGTGACTTGCAATTCAATCACCCGTTTGAATGAAACGCCCGTTTGAATCCAATCCTTAGCAACCTAGTAATGTATCGCGCCATGTCAAACGCTCGTTTGAATCACCCGTTGGCATGACTATCGCACGTAGCTTGCACCTGCTTATTTGTTGCGCTTGTGCATTGCCGTGCCAAGTGGCCTGATAGAGAGACGATAGACTGAAATCGCTTTGAATCGTCCGCCCTTGCCATAGTCCCATATTCACGCCCAACGCGCCACAAGGCATCCTCGAAAGATTCCAGTTTCCCTTGCCGTTCCGTGTCCATTTCTAACCGAGCTTGACACGTTTTCGAATATCTGATTAAAATCCATCTGGAAGAAAGACTAAGATAAGATTCTTTCCCACGTGACTATCATTCGACGAAGCGAAGCGAAGTCGGGACAAGCCTTCCCCATGAGTCACTGTCCTTCGTTGGAGCGGAGCGGAGACGATTACAATTACTATCAATGGTACATTACTATCGTACGGCGGAGCGGAGCGGAGACTGGTACGGCACTTAGCGTGGGTTTATTGTTATCGTACGTTATGTACGCGCTTGGGTTTATTTTGTGGCGGGTGGAATGGATTTCAGGATTGATTTCCCGGAGCCGTTCCCTTGCTTGTCTTGCTTGCTCTTCCCTAGTCCCTGCTAAATCCCGACAAGCGACTATAAGGGAGCTACGCTGTGCGTCTTGCTATCCTCTTAGAGTCCGAGGCGGCGTCTTTTGTACTAGGTTATTTGCCTGCGTTCCGGTTGTTTTGCTCTTGGTCCGGCTTTTACTGTGGCCGGAAATCCCTTGTATTTACTAGGTTTTCGGCATGGCCTGAAACTATTTTGAGATTTTGGAAACTATTTATCGACAATGGGATTTCCGTGTTGTAGTGTCTTCTCAGTTGCAAGACGCAACCCCACACACACACACAAAACGATGAAAAACACTGACATCAAAACAGCCGCAATTTACGCTCCCGGCAAGGCAATCTTTGGGACGTGCTTACTTGACCTCACAAGCAAGGCATGGGATCTCGGCATTAATCTTACCGGTGCCGATATCCGCAAAGCATGGCCAGCCGATACTGGCGGGGTATGGCTTGAAGGTGCTTGTGAGGATAAACACTACACAATTGCCGGAGATATCGCCAACTAATTTCACACACACACAAAACGATGAAAACAGAAAACAAAACTGTGACGCTTGCTGGAATTGAATTCCTTCCCGCTGAAATCCGCACAGCAATTGACGAGGGCCGGGAATGGCTTGCCAAGGGGCGGACGCTCTATTTTGTCAGTCATTCAGAAAACGCGGGATTTTCCGCCCGTCCGGTCTATTGGCAGCGTGGAAACCTGCCGCTTGTGGCGCGTGGAAGATTCCGACTCATGACGGCTGGGGAAGTAAACTCCATGATTGGCTTTGAGCTTTGCCTTGCAGCGGAAGGGGGGGCAAAGTGATTTCTTCCCTTTTCATCATCGCCGCTGTGGCATTCGTCGCAATGGTCGCAATCTTTGGAATCCGCAAAGCACCGGGAATCGTCATGAGCATTGCCGCAGTTCTTTCCGCCGCTTGGATTGTCTCTGCAATTCTTACCGCTTGAACCCATGAAAACTTACCCAATAAGATACTGCACTGGGGGATGCTCGAAAGGTCAACATGACGCGCACGTTTATTCTGTCGATCCAGTAGATGGTAAACTTTTCAGGGATTACCTGTGCCCGGGAAATCAAAGACAAGCCAAGGAATGGCTTAATGAGGACGGAGAAGGAACTCTTGAGGGATTCATTGATTCTGAAATAGTCCAAAAATAACCTTGCTTCCTGCCGTTTTATCGTCAACCTCTCAACAACACAGGCGCGGCCCGCGAGGCAGGGCAATTCTCGAATCAAATCAAACAAAATCAAACTATGAAAAAGACACTTAGCACATCAGACATCGCACACGCTCTCAAATCAGACGAATACGCAGCTTGGAGTTGGAACGGGGCGCGGGCTCTTGCGGAATACCTCGAACAACTTGAAGAGGACACCGGCGAGGAAATGGAGCTAGACCGTTGCGCCATTCGCTGCGACTTCTCAGAGCATGAAACGGCTTTAGAGGTTGCCCGCGATCATGGAAATGACTGGACGCCGGAAATGTTCAATGACGATGGGACCGAAAATGAAGAATTTGAAGAAGAGCTTGAAGAGCATTGCTTGGAATGGCTCCGGGACAGGACGACGGTCATTGAGTTTGACGGCGGTGTGATCGTTTCCTGCTTCTAAATCCAACCCCGGCGAGGTTCAATCCCTCGCCAATATTTAAAAACATGAAAACTACATCATTTAAAGCGATTTATCAAGGAACTGGCGAGGATCATGGGAAATCCTTCACATGGAAATTCTACCGGGACCCAAAACATGGATGGTCTCTTACAGATTACAATGGTTACGAAAGGACGCTTGAAAAGACATGGACTGACTCCCTGCCAGTGATCCGCCGCATCCTCTCAAATCACGGCATGACTTGCCCGCTGTCCTAAATTCCGAAACGCCTTTCGGGGCGTCTGGCGGTGAATCCGTCACTGATGAGGAAAACAAACAAAACGAAAACATGAAACATTCCGTAGAAATCACAAAAGAAGCAGCTTGGCAACTTATCGGAAACGATGAAAAAACATGGACGGATTACCAGCAAAACGAGCTTTCCGAATCGTCGTTTTATCTGTCGCACGGGGTAAGGATCGCTGCAATTCACAATTACCTTTCCAACGTCACGCAATACTTTATTCAAGACATAAACGCATGAACCATAAACAAAACGAAACAATGACAAATTCCACGTGGAAAAAGACGATTGACTTATCGGGAACAATAAATAAACTGGCATCATGAAAGACACAATCGGAAGAGAGAATCGCAAGCTTGAAGACAAAAAATGCAAGGCCTGCTGCAATGTATTTAGACCGCTCCGCTCAACTTCCCGGTTTTGTTCCCGTCCTTGCATGTGGAGCAAGAATGAAGGCAGGCCCCAAAAGGCCGAATCGTGGTGGAAAAACTCTAAAGGATACATTGAAGGTAAAATCAGGCTTGGAGACGGAACCCAAATCAGAATCAAGCAGCACCGATTTATAGTCGAGGGGATTCTAGGAAGACCCTTGCTAAAATCGGAGGATGTCCACCATAAAAACGGAATCAAAAGCGATAACCGGCCAGAAAACCTAGAAGTTATTATGCATGGGGACCACTCCAAGCTTTCAAATTCACAGAGAAAATATAACAGGGGATACAAGCTAAATCTTACCCCAGAAGCCAGAAAAGCCAGAAGTCTCAGGGCAATTGCGAGTGGGCTTGGACGCCTTGCAAAGGCAATCGGAAAGGGGGAGGCATGAAGGCACGCATCACGTTTCCGACAATAGAGCAAGCGAACGCATTAGCTACGGCGTGGACTCGTTCAACGCTCACGGGACACACTAAGGGACCAGACGGCAAGGGCGGATTTTATGTGGATCTTTACAATGTAACGGAAGAGCGCAAGGAGTGGATAAACGAACAGGTTTTAAAACTAAACAATCAAAACAAATGAAATTTGCATGCACGCGATGTAGCAGCCGTAATTGGCCTGACCCTGACAGTTCCTGCCCGCTATGCAATGACGGGAGGGAAGAACCCGGCGAAGCCCTTGGCGACCCCTTGGAGGCGCGAGAACAGGCCCTTGAGAGGTTCACCCGCGATGGATGCTGGTTTACTTCCGCTCAAAGGTGGTGGGATTTGATCGACAAGCAAACGGACGAGCAGCAAACGCCGGAAACGATGGCGGAAAGGCTGGCATGGCTTCACACCGAGGCTTGCCGGGAGGCTTGGCAGGACTTGGAGCAATCCCCTTCGCATTACGCATGGGCGGACGTTTGCGCCCTTGCAGGCTTTGACATGGCGAAACATTACAGAAAACCAAACCAATAGAAAACAAACAAAATGAGAAAGAATAAAGGCGAAAGCAGCAACCAATACGGGCAGGGGGACGTGAGTCTTTGCGTTCTACGTGCAAAATGGAAACAAGAAAATGGGGTAAGAAAGAGCATTGAACCGACTCTTTTTATTTCAGGGGCTTATGGTGGAATCAGTCGGAAATTTGCCGCTGGAATCATTCGCCAATTCCGTCGAACCGACACGGGAATCAAAAACCTCGGAAATCCCAACAATACAGGGAAATGATTACCAATTTTGACAGGCTTTTAAGCGAAACCGCCGATGTTTTCGGCGTTTCCCCTGAGGACATCCTAGGACCGAAAAGGACAAAATATGCGTCCTTGGCTCGTCACGTTGTCATGGCATGCTGGTCAGATTACCATCCATATCAGGACACGGCGAACCGTTGCAACAGGACTTGTCACAGCACGGTGATCTGGGCGCGGCAGAGGATCTTGAACCATGCCGAAATGGACGTTTCATTTGCCAAGATGCTTGCAACTATTTCAAGCCGCTGCCAATACGGAGCCGAACAGGAACCCGAAAAAAAAGAGAAACAAATTGAAATTTGAGCTTGAACCCGGATCGAACCCGGCTAAAACGAACACGCATTCAGCACCAAACCAAACAAAAACAAATAAATATGCAACTAGAACACAGCACGCCTGAATTATTCGCCGCCCTTGCAAAAATGCAGGGAGAGGTGGAAAACGCAACAAAAGGGAGCGTCAACCCCCACTTTAAGAGCCGATACGCGGACTTAGCTGAGGTTTTGAATACCGTTCGCCCAGTGATGTCGGCAAACGGTCTTAGCGTTATTCAGTCACCGGCATTCGATGGTGTCCGGGTTGGCGTCACCACTACCATTTGCCACTCAAGCGGAGGATATGTCAGCGGGGAGATTTCATGCGTCCCGGCCAAACATGACGGGCAGGGGGTTGGAGCCGCCACCACGTATCTTCGACGCTATGCGCTGGCGGCATTCGCTGGAGTAGCTCAGGAAGACGACGACGGGCAATCAGCTACGACTACGCAGCGGGTCGCTTATCCTAAAATCACGCCGGATGGAGTGGCCTTTATTAAAAGCGAATTAGAAGAACTAGCGATTGACGAGGCCGCATTTTTAAAACATTACGGCGTGACGACAATTGCTGAAATCACAACAGACAAGGTTGCGCTCATTGATAGGGCTTTTTCAGCCAAGCGGAAACCAAAAACAACACCCGAAAGCCTCAACGCTACTTTCGAGGCGATAGCTAAAAACATCAAGACGAACTGAATCATGAGAACCTATTACGACCCAGAAGACGACAGTTTTTGCGACAAAACCGACCGCTACGAGCGGCTGCTGGACCTCGCAGACCACATCCGCGACGAGGCAAAAGACCGAGAGGTCGAGGACGCCGAACCAGAACAATTTCGCGGTATCGAGTGATGCCGCAAAAATCCTCCCGTGCTCAAGTGAGCGGCGGATTATGACACTTATCTTGTGGGAGTGGGAGTCATAGACGCAGCGGGAGGAACCAACTTAAACATTATGAAAAAAAAATCGAAAAGTAACAGCATTTCAGAGGAGGACTATAAGCCTTATTCGCGGTTGTCTGACCTATTGCCACCCGCTGAAATCGTGGAAGCCGCCGAAAAGGTGCGCGTCTGGATGGATGTTAACGGACACAAGAACTGGCAGCTTGGGGGAATCTGTGACCGGAGAATTGCATCCGACAGGGATGATTGGCGGAATGTAGCCAACGGATCGCTACTAGGAACAATCAAGAAGCTAGACACTGCTCTGGATACCCTCAAAATGATCTCAGTTTCCGACTGGAAGACTTCTGGCGAACTTCGGAAGATGGCGCGTGATGCATCGCAATGAGTAATTACTACGAAAACAAAACACCTAAACCAAATCAAACAAAATGAGAGTTACACACACACCGTTTAAAACGAAAACCCGCGCAATCGGAAGCGATCTTGAAATGACAATCGCATTGCTTGGCGCATTAAATAACCCGAGACAAAGCAAACTCAGTAAACTAGGCAAGATCGCCACAACCCTCACAAAGCTATTCAAATGAAAATCGAACAAGGACTAGGCAAAACGTATTACGAGCGCACAGCGACCCCTTCAGACCCCAAAGCGGGGCCTGTGTCAAAGTCTCTGCTGTGGGATTTTAACAAGTCTCCGTTTAAATGGCGGCACAGCAAGCCAAGGGAGGCATCGAAGGCCATGGATCTGGGGACGCTCATTCATGCCGCAACGCTGGAGCCGGAAACCGTGGAAGACATCATCGCGATTTCTCCCTACGCTGACTTCCGCACAAAAGAATCCCGCGAGTGGAAAGCGGAACAAACTGAATCTGGCAAAATCATCACGTCACGAGACGAAATCGACAAGGCACTCTCAATCGCAGAGACCGTCACGGATGACTACCTAGCCAATTTCAACGCCAAATACCAAACCGAGGTTGCTGTTTTCGGCAAGATCGGGGCAACGGAAACTTTCCGTTGCATGGCAACGGAAATCAAGGGGCTAATTGACATCGTGCCGGATGGGTTGGACTGCCTAGTTGACCTCAAGACGACCGGGGAGATTGGGAGCCTAGAATCCCTCCAGAGGACCATCGTGAATCGTGGCTACCATTGGCAAGCCTCGCTTTATCTCGACCTCTGGAATGCCGCAAGTGGCGAGAAACGCACCCGGTTCGTCTTCTGCTTCGTTGAGGTTGATTCCCCGCACGAAACGGCATGGGTGGAATTATCTGAGAATTTGCTTGAACTCGGTCGAACCGGGTATATGAATGCCGTGGCGAAGTGGCAAACCTGCGTTGCAACGAACCATTGGCCGAAACAAATCGAAGGAATCGCATTAATCGAAACACCGAAATACATCCAACAATGAAACAAACAATTGATATCAGCCTAGACGTTAGCAAGATCGACAAGACGGCTCTTTACGAGTCTCCGAAGACAGGCAAGAAATACCTGAATATCTCGGTTCTTATCCGGGATGAAAAGGACCAATACGGAAACGATGGGTTCATCGTCCAAAAGATCAGCAAGGAACGTAAAGCATCTGGTGAAAAGGGGCCAATTCTCGGAAACGCGAAGATCATGGACTGGGATGCTCCAAGGCAAAGTATGCACGGAAGTGAGAAGTCGAACGGGTATGCACCGCAAGCTCAGGACGATGACGATTTGAATTGTATCCCTTTTTAGACCACCAACATGGAAATTGAAATTTTAACGCCAGTTGACGCACACAAAAACGGCTATTTGTCATTAACAACTCCCTACAACCAAGAAAACCCGCAGGATGTTGAGTGGATGCGAACGGTGATAAACGACCTGAAGGGGTGCAAAATCGTCCTAGTAGAAGTGATCGGTGGCCTTGAGGTAGCGCGTCACAAATCTGAAATGATCCTCGCAGGGCAACGTATATGAGCGACCTATTCCCAGAAACAGGAGGCAACTTGTCCCCTCGCCTTAAATGGCAGGACGAGAAGCGAATCAAAACGCTGCGACGAGCAGACGGGAAGTGGGTAGCCTTCAAATCCGAGACCAGCCACAGCTACACCGATGAGGTTGAGCTAGACGCAGTGATCGGACTCGCAAAGAAGCTAAAACTTAAACTTTGGAACGAATGAATTCTGAACAACAACAAGACCTAGATGATTTCATCTTCCAACAAATCAAGAACTTGGAGGATTTCGAGAATGAGTGGAGGCTTTGCAATCGGAAAGACGAGAAAAACTATCCATTGAAAATGCTTGGGGGCGACTGGATTAAACAACTTTTAACCTATGGAAACCATGAACACTGAAACACCGAGAACGAATGAAGCCCTTGCCGCCATCCTTGAGAGGGACTGCGAGCTGTCCGAAAAGAATGCGCCCGAGGCACTAGTGAAACTATGCAGAGCGATGGAATGCAAAGTGGAGGAACTGAACCACCAAATCGCAAGATCGCAAGCAGCCGGAACAATCTGGTATCGCCGGTGTTTAGGCGAGGATGCGGAATGGAATCTAGGAGAGTTGACAAAGATGACTGATGAGCGCGATGAACTCCGCGACCTGCTACAAGAAGAACAACGGCTGCACATCCAGACTCTGAATGAGCGCGACGAGGCGCGGGCTAAATATTCCATGCATCACTCCGAAGCTGAACGGATGACGCGGGAACTGTCGAAGGCAAAAGCAATGCTGCGAATTATGAACAGACCGCAAGCAACAATCGAAGCCAACAACGAGTTGGAGCAGTATGAAATGTATTCCGTGGAACCCCTGTGCGCTCACGACGGAGACGGAGCGCGGCAGCACATCGCCACGATATACGACCATGAAGAGGCGCGTGAAATCCTACGACTCTGGAATTCCTTGGAGAACGAAAAGCTGGAACGCGAGCGCGACGAGGCGCGGGAGTATGCAGACAAATTAGCGGGGGGTCTGCCGGACGGGATGCTTCCGAAAGATGTCGAGGTGCTGCGCGAAGCCAACCTTGGTCTAGCTATGGAGCTCGCTGAGGCGCGGGAGATGCTTCAACATATGAAGTCATGAGCACTATAATTGGGATAGATCCCGGAACCAATGGAGGAATCGCATGGATCACGGACGGAAAACCCTGCGTGGAGAAAATGCCTGACACGTTGCAGGACTTGTGGGAGCTACTCCGTGACATTGCCGTCGAAGGTCAATGCGTGGCGTATCTTGAGCAAGTTCATAGCTCGCCGCAGATGGGAGTCGTCTCAAGTTTTACCTTTGGCAACGGATTCGGACATCTTGAAATGGCACTCACTGCCGCAGGAATCCCTTTTGAACGTGTCAGGCCGCAAGTCTGGCAAAAAGCAATGGGGTGCATGACAAAAGGCGACAAGAACGTGTCGAAACGTAAAGCGCAAGAACTATTCCCGCAAATCAAGGTCACGCACGCAATTGCCGACGCATTACTAATCGCCTCATACGGGGCAAAACAATAAACGAAATAAACGAAATGACAACAATTGACAGAAATCCAGACATTGATCTCGACAAAGAAGAAATTCCTGCTGGGATGAACCTCGTTGAAGGGAAATGCCTAATGCACACAGCCAGATCGAATAAAATTCCTTTTGGGGTAGCTTCAGCAAGAAACATTGAATCCAAGAACGCAAGGAGGGACACAATCGGACTGATTATCCGAGACTCCGATCTTGAGCGATTCAAGAAAGCCGTGGAAAAGAAGATTGAGAAAAGATCATTGAAAAACAAACAATCTCTATGAATCCCAATGACCCAAAAGGCGCGGCTGGCGCACTCAAGACGCCACTAGGATTAATCCCTCCTTGTGCGATGAACCAAACCGCGCTTGTTCATAAATTTGGAGCCTCTAGATATGGCCCATTCAACTGGCGAGATACCGGAGTATGCGCGTCAACTTACGTCAACGCAATCATGCGTCACTTGAACGCGTGGCGAGACGGGGAGGATCTTGACCCCGAATCAGGAATCTCTCACATAGCGCACATTGCCTGTAGTTGCAATATCCTTATGGACGCGGACTACTGCGGAACTTTGCTGGACGATAGAAACAAAGCATAAAACAAATGAACAAAACAATTGCAAAATTACAGGAACGAATCGAGGAACTTGTTTCCGAAAACGAAGCGTGGAAGAAAGAGGCGAAACGATGGAGAGACATGTATATCGAATATGACGAAATGCTTGAGAAGGATCTTGAGAAGGCCAAGACCCGCATTGCAAATGTAACGGCCAAAATCAAGTTGATGGAGAAAGAAATGAACGACGAAAAATACTAAAACATGAAGCCAAATTACTATCAAATCATCAGGGAATGCGTTGAAACAGGAACCCGTCACGGAGTGTCCCGAGCACATAAGCATACCGATGACCCACCATACGACGTTATTGAGACTTGCGTTCAGGACGCGATTATGCTTGAAATCACAACTAAATTTAGCTTTGCTCCATGCGAAGACGAAATCAACTACCAAGAACTATGAAAAAAAGCGTAATCGAAAAATTGGAATCATGGCTGTGGCGCGGTTATGGAATCACTCAGCTTCAGGCACTTTAGAAGTGGGGCTGTATGCGACTATCCGCTAGGATCAACGAACTGCGGAAGATCGGAATGCCAATCATCACGCATACCATCAAGCAAAACGGCAAGAGCTTCGCCAAATACACAATTACAAAACTATGACAAGACAAGAAGTAATTCAAAAGCAGACTGACGAAATCATGGATGAATTTGATTTCGAGCTAGTCAGGAAGATGTTTGAGGAAAACAAGTGGACCTATCGCGGGAATTTTGAAACCCCTTCGCTTGGAGAACTAAGGAAGCTAGCAAGACAAGTCATAAGAGGCGCAGCCGATGAGGGATATTGTTTTTCGGGGAGATTCTCCGCAATTTGCACCGAGGACTCTGACGAGAAGTGGCTGCGGCTAAACCTCATGTTTACCCCGACAAGCTGGTTCATTGATGAAGGGGAGGTATACGAATGAGCGCAGGAAAGGGGGATTCCCCGCGCCCGGTGAACGCAAAGACCTACGGTGAAAACTACGACAACATATTCAGAAAGTGGCAAACTACACAAAAGACAACGGATTTAGAATCATCGCAGGAAGACCAAGACACAAACCATGGGAGCAACGAGTTACCGCCACATTTCGACTGACCTACGAGACTTACCAGCGAATCCAGAGACTTGCCAAGAGGGAAAGAATTATTCCATCAAAAGCACTGGAATTACTGGTAAGAACCGCTGAATCAGAAAGAATCGAGCCGACGCAAGTAGTGGACTACACCAAGATCCACCACAAGAGCAGTTATTCCTGTTCAAACATTTTAGACAAGCACTTCAAATGAAACTGTTAAAAGGATTCCCTAGCCGCTACAAGGATGCCCCTGAGGCCACCGGAGACGACTGGTGGACACATTACCGCCTAGCCCTCGCCGCGGTCGATTCTGGGGGCATTGTGGTGATGTATGGGGCGCACGGGACAGGCAAGACGCGAATGGCTTGGGAAGTTGCCCGAAAATGCACGCCTAAAGACGCAACGGTGAGTATCGCAGGCGTTGGATGGACTACCACCAAGCGTGACAGGCCAGCGATCTACACGACTGCCGTTGGGCTATTCCGTGACATTCGGGGGACATACTCGAAAGATGCGGACGCCTCCGAGGCGCAAGTAATCAAAGCGCACACGGATGCCGGGTTGCTGGTCATTGACGAAATGCAGGAGCGCGGCAAGACTGAGTTTGAGGACAGGGAACTGACATCGATCATTGACGAGAGATACGCTCATGAACGTCCGACGATCTTGATTACGAACTACACAAGGGAGAAGCTGGCGGCATCACTTTCACCCGCTGTCCTAGACCGGATTCGTGAGAATGGATGCGGACTCAATTTTAACTGGACAAGCTTCAGGAAACAGGGCAGTATCTGACTCACGCCCCACAAGCCTCTCAACGATGCTCAAACCATATCGTGAATTAACACGTGAACCCCTAGGACGCTAGGGGGTAGGGGATTTTTTGTTCGTGAGGCGTCCCGCTTGGCCCGTCGGGATCACCCTTTCACGAGCAAACCGGGACGGATTCCAAATCCAGCCCGGAGTTAACGGGCCTTCACTTTCTGTCAAGCCTTGCGGTAAAGCGTGCAACGGTTTCCGTTAACACAGAACGGCCTTTTCAACAAGTCTCCATTGTTAACCATCCGCTTGAGTTTTGCTTCGGCGGAGGATCTGGATGCCCCGCCGCCTAATTGAAGAAACTCTTCACAGGTGAACTCGTCTTCTTGTCGAGGCGGTTCGACTGATTGGGCAATCGCCCATTCTAAGCTACTCAATGCCTTTTCCGTTTTTGTGTTTTTCATAAAATTCCCATTGGTGAGATCCAATCATTGCCCTCCTTGATGACGTGCCATGCGTGCCAAGCACCGGTCTTGTCGTTAATCATGCCGTAGATGAATCCTTGTCTCCAGCCCATCTTGGAGGAGTAGCGATCAGCGTAGTGCATTTTCTCGATGTCACCGATGCAGCCGGAAGACATGCTCATCCCCCCGTCAGCGTGAGTTGCAACGTAAGTATCAGGCTTGTGAACGTGTCCGTGGATGCAGCTCCCCCAGTCGGCATGATGGAGCTTGGCGGGGCTCACCATGGATGAACGGAATCCGTGCATGAATTTTGGTCCACCTTCCGGCATTTTCAAATACTTACCAACAACGTATGGAATCCACGTAATCTTGCGCTTCTTAAACTCGACTTCGCTTTGCTTGGCTAGTTCGGCACAATGCTCACGGAGGACGCCATTACTGTTGTCGCGTCCAATTTGCCAGATACGGTCGTCGTGGTTTCCAAGCGTCAGGATATTTGGCTTGTATTCATCCAAGAACTTGATGCCTGCATTGTAGTCCTCGGAGATTCCTCCTGCTCGATCTTCAGGGCTTGCTCCACCGCGCAACGGCGAGAAGTCCCACAGGTCGCCACCGTGAATGCGGTAATGCGGTTTGAAGTCCTCAGCGAACTTTAGCAGCTTTTTGCGTGATTCATCGTGAATCAAATCGCCATGAGAGTCGGCACAATAAAGGAAGCGTTTGAATGCCATGTTTTCTTGAGTTAGTCTAGATAGCCCATGACTCCGTGAGCGATAGCCCTTGCAATGTCAAGTTTTTTACTCGTCATCAATGCCCAGTCTTTCGGGCTACTTCCGAAACCAATCTCGCAAATGATCGCTGGACAATGCGTTCCCGAAAGGAATTCTGAGCCGCGATCACCTTGGAAGCGTGGTTTTGCACCTCTGGCTTTTATCTCGCCAACTCCCAAACACATTTCGTCGTGGAGGCTTTTCGCCAAGGCCTTCCCGTTGCTGCTGCTGCTCCAATACAGCCACTCATGGCCGTTTGCCTTTGGATCATCAGAGGAGTTGAAATGCAACTCAATTGCAATAGTCGCGTTGCACTCCTTTAGCCTTTTAGCTAACCACCTTTGCGCGGAGCCGTAACCGGACCCCTCATACTTGGAGATTTCAACAGTGTCGATTGCCCTTTTGCCAAGCTCATCAACGATCATTTCTCCAAGTTGACGATTGTAGCTCCATTCTGATTCGCCACCTACTGATACCGCTCCACCCTCGATTCGCCCGTTGACGCTGCGAGAATGCCCAATGCAAATTGCTACTAGTTGACTCATATTAATATTTCACAAGAATGTAAGCAACCCAAACCAAAGTGAGTGCTACTATGGCAATAATACCTGACCAGAAAGACTGGTCTTGATAAGGGTCCATATTGGAATGATGTTCACTTAGAAGAATAAGTCACGTAAGCCTTAGCTGCGTTTTCCATATCAAGCGCAAAGTTTCGAGTGCCATCTGGAGAAACACTCACAGAACAACCTGCGAGTAAAAGAATCGAAGAAATGATTGCAAGTATCGCGTTTGGTTTCATAGGTTTTTTTAGTTCACCGCTTCTTAACAAGCTTCAGCAAAGAAAGCAAGCCAACAATTATTCCGATTGTCAACGATGTCATTCGCATACCCCATTCAAGCTGCTCTTGGAATGATGTGACGAATCCAATAGCCGGGGCTACCGTTCCAACTACTCCGTGCAAGAAGTCTCTTCCTTGTTCAGCAGTCACTTGTAGTCGCGTGCCTTAATGAGTCCAATCCCTGCTGTTACGGCTGCAAATGCGCCCATCAAATCAGGCGATCCGCCCTTGAGGACTTGAATGCCAACATTAGACAATGTGGCGACGATAGTAAGGATTCCTAGTGCTGTAGTTTTCATAGATTTATTGTTTGAGATTATGCCCACCAGATGCTGGGGACGGACTCGTCAACGGGGCGGGGGTCGCCGGACTCGCTTGACCAGTGAATAAACTGCTCGCCGCCTGCCGGGATCGGAATGCCGACGAGATCGCGGAATAGCACCCAGTATTGCCCGTCACCAATGGAGGGTTGCGGCTCACCGTCGATGTCCGGTTGTAGCAGCAAATGCTCGCCAACAACGCACAGAGCGTGTTCGTGGGACGCAAGATTAGACTGCACCACGCCGTCATCGTCTGGGGAGGAAAAGCCATTAGCGATGCCGAACTGCTCTGCGATTGCTTTCGATGGGAAATTCAGAATATAGTCGGTCATTAGGATGTCGGGTTTTCAAGCTCTGTTACTTTAGCGGAAAGTTGCTGGATTGCTTTGATCATCGGGCCGATCAACTCCTCGTAACCGATAGATAGCACATCGTCGCCGCCTTTCACTGAGTGGTTTTGGAATCCACCAAAGTCAATTCCGGTTTCGGCAATCAAAGCCTGAACTTCTTGTGCGATTAGGCCGTGGTGGAATCGTGAACGCTTATGCGTGCCGTCGTGCGTGATGTTCGACAACTTGTTCGCCTCTAGCCATGCATCCTTCTCGATTACATAAGCCTCATAGGCTGGAAGGTCTGCGGTGTATTCAGCCAGCCTCGATTCGTATTCATCAAGATTCTGTTCATGCCTGCTCTTCTCAGCATCACTTGCATCGGGAGCAGGAGCAACTGGCAATACGGGTTTGATCGGATTGTTGACGGGTGCTGGGGGATCGATGCGATACGACTCACGCATATCCCACTTGTAGTCCACTGGCCGCAGGGCGTTTACAAAATCAAGACCCAACACAGTGTCTTGAATATCTGCTTTGTCTCGCACATCAGAACGGTTTTGCACTGTTCCGTATGCGTATGTTGTCGTCGCGGAATTACCAAGCTGGACTTGATTCGATGCGGTTACTGCTGAGTTGTGGCCGATACCTGAACAGTTATCGTAACTTACTAGAGCCGATAAAGCATTCCTACCAAATGCGGAATTTGCTGAGCCTGTTGTGCAGTGGTGTAAAGCACTAACTCCAGAAGCTGAATTGTAACTTCCGGTTGTGTTGTAATAAAGAGAATTAGCACCAATACTTACATTATTAAGTCCAGTGGTATTTGATCGATTTGATTCAAACCCAGCAGCAGTATTCCCATCCCCTGTGGAATTATAATAAAGAGAATTTTTCCCAATACCTACATTATAACTTGCAGTATTTGACCATAAAGCACTATCTCCTACGGCAATATTATAAGCACCAGCAGTATTATTGTATAAAGCGGAAGCTCCAAAAGCACAATTTTCACTAGCCAATGATTGATAAAGAGCATCGCGACCACAAGCCGTATTGCCTACTCCTGCAGTATTGAACGAAAGAGCATATGCTCCTATTGCAGTGTTTGATGTGCCTGTGGTATTAAGAGCAAGCGACCCAAGCCCAATGGCAGTATTGCTGGTAACCCCGCCAGCACCATAGGCAACTAGCTTATCTGCGGTTACCGTTCCGGTGAATGTGGGGGATGCAGTTGGTTGCACACCCAATGCAATGCGAGCGGCAGACTTGTCGGATGAATCCATGAAGTCTGCGATATCTGTTGAAACGATGATGTTTGCCATATGTGGTAATTAGTAAGAGTTAACGGTAAGAGTATCGTCCTTGAGAAGATTTGACATAAAAGTCGCCGCCACTAGTAGTGTAGTCGTAACTGTCTGTAAGTGTTTGTATTTTTGCGTCAGACAGGCGTTTCTTGTAGTATCTCAGAGATGCAACACATCCACACATGGTGTTCCCAACTATTCTTGACCCTACTATCATCGTATTAACTGTTGGTACAGTTCCACTTGTATCAGTTTGAGGAGCAACTCCATTTTGGGTAATCGCGAAATCATTCAGTTTGTATGCACATGCCAGTTTGAAAGCTGTGTTTGGGCTTATAGGCGGCCCAAAACTCATGTCAACCTGAGAAACGCCGTCAACTACTTTCAACTCTGCAGCACTTACATTTGTCAAAAGAGTGACTTCTTTGTTGAAACCAGCAAAGCAAGAAACAATGTATCTAATCCCAGAAGCCGGAGTAAAAGCGTCCACGAGCATTGCTCCCTCGGTCTGGTTATACATCCCAGTGAAGTCAGCCCCACTAATGCTGCACACATCCGCACTGCGAGTTAGTGCGGTAGACGTCGTCGGGATGTAGCTCGTGGCAAATGAACCGGCCTCAAATTGGGCCATTGCTGCTTTCATCTTGTTGGCAGTGCTTCCAAGATAGGATGGGGCACGTGTTGTCGTGTTAGTGTTGTTTGTGAATTGAAAGGTAATGGCGTTTCCAAGTCCTGTCGCAATAGCCGTCACGGTCATCGAGCAGCGATACCATCCGTTCGGGAATTGCTCCATCTTAGGAATCGTCCCAGATGTCACTCCCGTATAATTTCCAATTGCACCTGTGGCTAAATTGAAATTAGCATATTGGGCTGTTCCAAACTGCAGACCTGTTCCTGAAAGCTGAATCCAATCAACACTACCTGTAGATTTTTTAGCAAAGACAGACAACGTGTATATAACTCCGCTGATAATAGAAGTAGCTAGAATTGTTGTAGCTCCACCTGAGTTTGCTATACCGTGGACGCCAGTTACTGCGGTTTCAGTTATTTCAAATGCAGCACTTCCATCTGGAGCTGTATCGGAGGTTGCGATTGATGCATTAGTATTACTCCATGAATTACTTGTCAGCAAGTTTGAGTTGTAACATTGGTTAGCCCTCGACTCCTCAATAAGCAGACCATTGCAAGCAAGCGTGAGTGGATCGTGGTCAAAGCGGGCTGCATTAATGGCTGCGGATTGGATCAGTCCGTTACTTCCGATGAATGTCCCTGTGCTTGCACGGGTAAATACCGGGGTCGGACCCTTGCGAGCCGTGAGCGTCTTGTCGGCGGCAAATTGAAGATCGAGTGATAGCCCGTCTGGGTTCAATCCTCCCGCACCATTAAGCATGTTTCCAAGAGCGTATTTCATTAGTAGCGCATTTGCATGTTCGCATTTGTGAAGATGCGGTTGGAAACTAATCCACTTGTATGATTCTCGTCAAGTCGAATCATTTCATCTTGAAGAAGCAATTCAGCCTCTTGGTCGGCAATCACGGACTTCTCTTGCTGTCCTTCAGCGCGAAGATAGTCAGCGTAAGTGCCGTGAGCCATGTATTGATACCACTCGGCGGGAATGGTGGTCGATTCCCCAGATCCATCACCATAGGTGTCGGTAAGTTGCGCCTTGTATGTGACATATGCCTCAGAAGGATTCAGGTCTCCGCAGACAAGTGTCGCTCCACTTGCAGTGACCATAATATCATACTCTTGAACTGACGACGCAATGTATGGAGCTTGCTTGTAAACACGCAAAAACGTGTCGATCGAGGAAAGTCCCGATTCTGAATATGGAATTACAGAGTTTGAAATTACACGTTCCTCTCCAATCTTTAGGAATCGTGTCCAGTAGTTACTAGCCCGATACGCACGCATAGCACGGCGGTTAATCAAGGCCTTGATCCTAGGAGTTTCAATAGACGCAAACACCACTCCGCAAAGTGCTTGGATAAGCGCAAACAATTCAGCGTATGTCTTGGTTTGCATATTAAATGTTTCCTGCTCTCAGGTGTGACTGGGACTTAAAAAAATCACGGACAAATGAACGGTCGTCCCAGCATTCGGAACCGTATTTGTTTGCAATGTTGAGATACTCGTATTGAGGAATTGCCCCGATTGGCTTGCCCAACGTGGAATTGGCTTCCCTCATAGCCCTTGCTTCAGCAGCCGCTTCAATCTCGCGCTTGTTCTGGAGTGCTTCTTTGAACTTTCGCCCAGAGCACAACTCTTTCACCAGAGCGTCGGTAATAGCGTCTTCGCAAATCATTGGAAAGAAAAGGGAAGGGGCGACGTTTTAAGCCACCCCTCCCCAATTAGGATTTAGGCATTCAATGCAATGGAAAACGGATCAAGGATGGTAAGACCAAAAACGATCTCACCAGCGGTGATTCCAGACACGGTTCCGCCAAGAGTCGCAATAATGTTGACTGGCGAAGTGGTGTTGTTGACATATCCCGGTTCAGTATCGACTAGAGTTCCAGTATTGTAAGCAGTTGCTACAAGGGCATCCAGATCTGTCGAGGCGAGTAGTCCAGCAGCAGTTCCAGTAACACCAAGCGTTAGCGTGATATCAGCTGCACCAGCAATAGCTGTAAGGACAGTTACTGCTGCATTGGTGACAATGCCACCGCGAGGAACCACGCCGATAGTCTTAGCTGAAGTGCCAGCTGCAACAAGGTCAGCAGCACTCATGCGGAAGTAGTGAGTAAACCCACGCGATTCTTGATTAGATAGTTGAGGCATATTTTTATTTCTTTCTTATTTAATTTAATTAGTAAGCAATCTTGCCGTGTGCTTGCGGATGCTTGACACAAAGAGTGCCAGCAACGTCAACGTAGCCACGCTCGCCACCACCTTGGTTCTCAAGACGAGTTCCGCCCATTGGGATCAGGGTGTTGAAACCAAGATACTTAGGGTTAAGGACGTAACCGACGTTGGTCGATGCGGTCGGCATACAGCTTGGGTTGCCGTTGACGATCTTCACGATACCGAAGTCGGAATCATAGAGGTTGACCGAAAGCGTGATTGCCTTGCTGGTCGCGTCTTGATTGACATGATAAACATTGTTCGTGCTGACGGATGGAGCGCGGGTGAAGCCACTGATGATTTGACGAAGCGCAGTATTCGCAACAAGCGTCAGACTGTTCATCTCGCCATTCTTACTGAAGATCGAACCCAACATGGTGTTGAAGGTCGATTCGGTAACAGTGGTGGCAAGGATCGAACCGGAAGGGGTGCGATAATCAGCAGGAACAGCATTGGTAGCTTGGGCAGTAGCTTGAATCCACTTGCCAAGGCCACGCATACCGTAAGGAGTGCCAGCACCGTTTTCGACAGTCATTTCGTTGTCGGAAGCAATGGTAGCCTCAATGTCACGCTTGATTTCACGCATCGACTTTGCCTCAGCTTGAGCGACGTTGGCGGGACCAACGCTGGTAACAGCTTGTTGCAGATTCGACACGAGGTAATCGCGGCGCATGAGTTGGATGTAGTTACCCAGACGAGCGCGGTCAGCAAACTTGTCGCTGAACGAGGTAACGTCGGAACCTTCGGAAATACCAGTCGTAACTGGGGATGCGAGGGAATCAACGGTCCACTCGGTGAACGTCGAAGCTGCCTTGCCTTTGGAGCAAAGCGACAGGATTGGGGTTTCTTCTGGAGCAAGGATAGCAAGTTCGTTGCTGAGATCCTCACGGTTGGAGATTGCGGAACCCTTGCCAGTTTTGGCTTGGGGCGCATTTGGTTGATAAGTAGCACTAATTGGCATGATATTTGATATTTAGAAGTTATTTGAATTTAGCGATTCTGGCAGCAATCCATTCTTCCGGGCTACCACTTCTCTCAAAGCGGTTATACGCATCTCCTACTTTCGCCTTTGCGGGGGAAGAAGACTTTGCTGCACCAGCACCGTATGGGGTCGAAGATGGATTTACCTTCAGCTTATTTCCCATCGCTGGTTGCGTCTTGATCTTCTTGTTTCCGTAAATGGAACGAGCGGCGTGAGCCAAGATATATTCAATTTGGAATCCGATTTCTGGAACTTGCGCTTTAATGCGGTCGATCAACGGGTCCGACACCAGTGCCTTGTAGCTTTTTCCAATCTCGGACTCTTCGTCTTGGATCTCGGGAACTTCACTCTTAGCTGCCTCTGAATACTGCTTGGACATCTCCTCATACTGGGCAATCTTAATAAGATGCTGTTGCTGGGCGGGAATGTATTTAGTCAGTGCTTCTCGGGCATTCCGGTTTGCTTTCCGAATTTGCTTTTTGCTGAACTCTTTGTCGCCAACTACGATGATATCGTCAGGACCATAATCTTCATGTTCCTCTAGGATTTCATCAGTAGTCTCAAGCGTCCGTTCAAGCTCGTCATACTTTCCTTTGAGTGCTTCAAACGAAGCAACTTCTCGGAAAGGATTCTCGTCTTGAGGGACAACCTTGGCTTGCGACTGAGGCTGCGATTGAATCTTTTCCTCAAGGGCTTTTTTCTGCGCCGTCAATTCCCCAATTCGTTGGAGGAGGCGAGACTTACCCTTCTTGGCTAAAGATTGAATCTGCTCAGTCGTAAGAGACAGCAGGTCAATTTCGGACTCTTCTTCGGCTTCCTCCTCGGATTCCTCTTCGGTTTCTTCTTCCGATTCTGGCGACTCCTCGTCTTCTAGACTGGCAGGCTCTTCGTCAGCTTCGGCAGATTCCTCAGACTCTTCTTCGGGTTCTTCCTCTGGAGAGGTTTGGCGGGCCACACGTTGAGCTACAAGCTCCTCGAATGACAAATTAGACACCGATTCAATAGCTTCGGCGGTAGCTTCTGGATTACTCATAATGTTTGTTTAGAACGCCATTTACGCTCGGCGGTGCGTGTTCGTGAAGAATCAAGCATTAAATCATTAGTATGTCAAGCAGTTTAGTAAGGTATGGAAATTGACACAAAAAAGAGGCCGCAGGGAAAACGAAAACCCTACGACCTCTAGTATGACACAAACCACAAAACACGCATTAGCGCACGGCAACTAAAACACGAAGTTGAAAACAATGTCAACTATTTTCAGCTTCCAGCAACGACAGCAACTCGTCCAGTGTAGAAACGCTTCCGACGATCTTCATAACTTCATTAGTCTCAACGCATTGGCGGAGGTCTGCGAAAAACCGCTCACGCTCGTCTCGGATGAATTGCACGATGGCCTTGAACTCATCACGATCAGATAGAGACTCGATTGCTTGCTGGACGGTTGGTTTAGGTAGTGTGGTCATATTATTACTTGCGCTTCTTGATTCCAGCTTCGGACATTGCGATTGCGACCGCTTGTTTCCGATTTTTCGCCAATGGGGCTTTCTTTGGTCCTTTGGGATTCACTCCTGCATGAAGAGTTCCAGCCTTATATTCACCCATGACTTTCGCTACCTTAGCCTGTTTAGCGGCTTTTGTTTTTGGCTTTTTCATAGACTACTTGCGTTTAGCTTTTTTCTTAGGCATACGGCCCATCTTGATTTCAATCTCAACGTAGCCCTTACCTTTTTTGCCTTTGCCGTATTCTTTTTCTTCCTTGTGGCCGCAGCCGCTTGTTTTGCTTTTCATGGAGTTATTTCATTGATTTGCTCCCGCTGCACTTCCATTTGCGGCGGGATAGGTTATTTGGACTATTTGCATCAGACTTCCAATCACCCTTGATCTTTGCGGATCGAGCGCAATAGGCATCGCCTTTGGAAGTCCCCGGTGAAATAGTTGCGCCCTTTTGTCCATACTTCACAGTCTTTTTACGTCCTGTCTCTGGATTAGTGACAACCTTCTTAAATCGCTTTTCGATCATTTTTAGATTTGTTTGAATGAATCAACAATCATTAAGAAACAAGCGATGAAACATGGAACAGCAAGAATTATTTCAATTTCATCAATGCTGATCATTATTTTTTATTGTTGCATTCCTTGGGTTGTCACGCCGCCCATTTGAGCGGGATTTGTTCCGATTTTGCCGATCTCAGCGTTCTGCATCTGTTGCATTTGGTGTGTTCTTATCCAGCTTTCTACCAATACGTCACGCTCAATGATTTTTAATGGGTGAGGTATATTCGCTCTTTTGTTCAGGTTGTCAACAGCCCACAATGGCTGCAAGTTTGTGAAATGTGAAAACACAAGCACCTCGGCCTCGTTATTTGCAAGGCTTATTGGGAAAAAATGATCGATATGCCACTCCCCTCGATTTGCCCAACTCATCCCTTTGGAGAATTGGTCTTCGATAAATTTCTTGCAAACCCATGGGTCGGCCCCAAGCATTTTCCTTGAGGAATTTGATCTATTGATTCCTTTTCTCTTCTTTAATGAAGCAAGTCGCATTCTGGTAAGGAACTTGATAGCATAAACAGGATCTGATTTCATGTTTTGTTTATGTCTATCAACTCGTCTTTTTTTCGCTTCAGGACGACTTTGGCTTTTAAAGCTTCTTTCTCTTATTTTTTTTGCAAAATCTTCATCCGATGCCATTCTTGCTTTGTTTTTCTCAGATATCGACTTTCTTCTTTTATCGAAAACGTCAGAAGTCACCCAATACTCGCCATCTGGATAAGTGCGACCACGTTGCACAAAAACAAGATTAGTAACTGGGTTTATGTCTCCGTATTTGGGCATTATTGCGCCATGTCTTGTGTTCTTATGCCGCCCATTTGGGCAGGAGTTGTTCCAATACGACCGATCTCAGCATTCTGGGCCTGTTGTAGCTGGAATTGGTAAGCCTCCATGTATTTCTGGAGACGACCACCAAAGGCTTCATCAGACTGTGCGCGTTGCATAATGTCGGGTTGCTGGACATACGCTTGAACCATCTGCATTGCAATCTGTGCGCCGTTTGGTTGCGCCGGAACCTCGATTCCTGCAAAGATCTTAGCGAGGTCGTCAGTGACGTTCTTAGCAACCTTCTGTTGCGCTTCCTCGACTGGTTGCAGAACGTAGTCCGCAAAGATCGGGTTGATGCTAGACGCGGTAAACTCAAGGAGTTTGTTGATATCGAGAACCCCGTTGCGATCAAGCTGGACAAGCGAAACCATGTTTTTGAGTTGGGTCTCAGCAGTCTCTGGATCAGTGGTCAACGAGTCAAAGGAAACCGTGATGCTAAAGTTCTCGTCAGGATTGCCCTTGGTCATTGTTTGAGGATTCGGATTGCCGGTAACTTGGAAGAACACTTCGTCCGGTCCCATGCGCTGATACAGCTTCCATGCCATGTTAAGCACGTCGCGGACATGATCGAGGAACTTGCCAACGTAGAATTGTTGACGGGCAACCGTAAGCGGGTTTGTAAGATCCAATCCGACAGCACGGTCTGCCTGCGCTCGCATAGATACCTCGGACTCAATGGAACCTTGGTCCATCTGAGGAACTGGTCCCCACGCGATCTCGCCAAGGCGGCGGTAAGGAACGCGACGGCCCGGACCCCAATCGGAAGGAGGACGGCCAGCAGGGTGCATCAGCGGTGGCAAGGTTGCCAACGACGCACGGTCAATCCGGCTGTCACGCTCAGTTTTGATTTGCATCTGCGGACCACGGAGAATATCCGAGAATGTTTGCACTTCATACATCCGCTTCTGGTCATTGGCTAGTCGAGTCACAACAAACGGGTAGTCATCGTATCCATTGAGAAGTTCATGCTTTGCGTAGCCGTCCGTAGTTGGGTGGAAGACGGTGCAGTAGATACCTTCGCTTCCGTCCTCTTCGTCAATCAATCGCTGGTAGCCGTAAACCACCATCACCAAGTCGTTGTCATCTGTGATTGGCAAGCGCGTCTGAGTCTTCACCTTCTCGCCGTCGAGATACATGGAATCTTTCCCACGAAGATTGGAAATGGCGTTATCAACCCATTTGCGGTCCCAACCCTCGTTCGTTACCTTTTTCTCAAGTTCTTGGGCCGTCAAGAACGTGCGCCAGAAGACGTAAGGAGCGCGTTGTGGGTCTGATACATAGGGCGGAAACAGCACCTCTCCATCCGGGGCACAGGAATAGACAACTGGGCAATCAACGGTTTGACGTGGAATCGGGATTTCAGAAGCCCCCGTCTTTCGCAGTTCCCTGATTGCTTTCTTTGTCCGCTTGTTTGACAAGTCTGGAAACGCTTGCTGGATCAACTCGATCAGCATCTCGTCATCGTTTCCATCAATAATAAGGTTCGCTAGATCGGTGGATTGTTGGGCAATTTGGTCGATGGTGACTTGTTGCAAATATGTTCTTTTTTCTCGTTTCCATCCAACATAGGAGACCATAATCCCCTTCTCTAGCAAATAGTTCGCACCCAACTCCATTTGGTTCTTAAAGTCAGGAATGTAGGTCGAGCGCATCCACTTAAGGAACGACGACACAACAGAAGCTCGCGGCATTGAAGCCATGGACGTCGGGAACGCCTTAATGTGGCTACGCTGAAGAGCTTGGTCAAACAAGGACACATACATGTCAATCCGCTCTCCAACAACGTTGACCTCCTGATCGGAAGCACCTTGCCACGGAAACGCGTTGGCCCCGTTCTTACGAAGATCGTCAGACTTGCCGTCCCAGATGTTGCGGCGGTCATTATAAGACCTCAGGCAAGACTCAAAATAGTATTCAAGATCAATGAGGCAGGTATCATACGCATCAATAAGCGCGTTGACGTCCGGTTCTTTGTCGGCGTAAATAAGAGACTCGTCCTCTAGTTCGTGTGATTCAATCATAATGCGTATTCGTAATAGTCTTCGGGGTCAGCTGATACTAGGCACACTTTAATGCGTTTGCCAACAAGTTTATTTGATAAGCGTGCCGGACATTTCACCGGAACGGCTAATCCATCCATACGCACAATGACCCAGCTTGGGTTGTTGCAAACACGCATAACAATGAAATCCTCATCAATTTGTTGATTAATAAGGCTGTCAAGGCTGCATGAAGACTCATCAATGGTGATGGTCTTCTTAGCAGGACGACCACGTTTGGCTGCTTTCTTAGGTGTCGGTGGATTCATTTGGAAGTGTTTTCTGAAAGTCTTTAATGACTGATTGTAAAATATTTAGTTCTTGGGTGATTCTTTTGGTGCTTCCAAGCTTCTCGTCTCTTGCTCTGCGGAAGTAAGCCTCTTTCAGAACGTCTAGGACAAACCCCTTCGCAGTCAATGGTTTAGGCTCGGTTTCCATAATTAATATCCTCCAGACCCATGAGTTGTAACAAATGACTGGCTGTTGTCAACATGATCGAGATTAGCAATCGCGGCGTATCGGCAAACGTCGATTGGATCTTTCCACGCTTCCTTAAGTCCACCTTCGCCAGTGTATTCGCTGAGTGCCTGAATTATGTTCTCACAGTCCGAGCTTACATAGAACCTTGGGCGATTCACAGAGTCTAGTGGCTTGCTTGTGTCCCATGACATTTTGCCTATAAGTGCTTGCAATCCGTCGTCAATATCAAGTCCGGGGGCGGGAATACACACCATGCCGGATTCGTTTAAGTCCTCGATAATTGAAGATGATCCGTCTTGCGCTTGATACTTTGCTGCTCCAAGACGAGGGTCGATCAATCGTTCAAAGATCTCCTCGTCGCCCTCCATTTCTTGGATTGCCTCAATGTAGTCACGGATACCAAAGCCTTGCCCCTTGGCTCCTGGCCCCGGCATCCACTTGCCGCTTTTCCATTCCGCCCAGTCACCAACGTCAACTCCCGGCCACTCACGGTAAACCCAGAATGTTCCGCTTTCGTCAATCGCAATCCAGCACATGAACCAGTTCTTTGCTCCAGCAGGGTCAATAATATGGTAGCGCGTGATGTTTTTAGTTGGAATGGTATCTGGGGCTACCACGTTGACAACCTTGTTAAATTTGGGGAATTTAGTAGCAGCTGCCTTTGTTGGTATCCCGTAAGCTCTGATTAAAATCTCTTCTCTTGTCTTCCCTAGTAGTGTTTGTTTTATCCGATCATAACCACCAAATGGATTATCTTGAGAGTGAAAGTAGTGAATAGTGCCTTTAATATTCTTGCATTCAAGGATCGTTGGAACAATTTCGTCGTTTAACAACTCCGCCTTCCTGCTTTCAAGAACCTTAGCTCCATCAAGGTATTGCTTTATTAGCTCAGTATATCCAAAAATTGGAGTGAACGTAAGCATCATCTTGCTATTTCTGGTGGCCAATCGAAATCTTAACGTGTCAACCAATTCAGGACCACCAAGCATTTCGTCGCACCAAGTCCCAATATTTAGCCATGTTGCCTCTTTAGATCCAAGCTCCGCCCCTTCTAAAATGGTTTGATTGTTTGCGAAGGCAGCATATGTTTTGAACGAAATTCGTGATCCATTTGGTAGAATTAAAGAGTTGTCAGTCCATCCATTCTTTCTTGAATAAGAAAGATATGTGTTTTGACTTGTTTGTTTGCTTTTAAATTCCGCTGGCATCCAGTCATAAACCGCGGCTTGCTGTTGTCGGATTGAAACCTCTGCATTCTGAGCGAAACAGAAAATATCTGAGTTTGGATTCTCAATGGCAGCTTTAACTACAAAGTATGCCCCTACTTGAGTTTTTGAACTGCGATTTCCACCGCTAATAAGTGCTTCGTTTCTTGTCTCAAGGCATTGCTCTAGCTTTTTCCAGTTTTCAAACTTCCATCCATATCTAAACGGGTCTTTTGCCGCGTTTCGAATAGCTTCTTCACGAATCTGATGAAACTCCATCAACTCTCCAGCATTCATATATGCTATTTCCTCATCTGTGGGAACAGCTAGGATTGGATGTTCTGTCCACTTTAGCACTTTATTTATTCGTTGATGATTTCAGCCTCAATCGAGCTTTCCTTAATCTTGCTGGCAATACGAGCTTTTGCGTCAAAGATCATTTTGGCGGCATCATCAATACTTGCCCCCTTGCGATGTTCCACGATTGAAGACGCCATGCCAGTAAGTTGCGCTGCCTTGTCGGTAAGGATACCTACCGTCACCGCCAGCTTGTCAGGACTAATCTTGGCAAGCTCTTCTGGATTATCAAACAGTTGTTGGGACCGCTCAAAAAGCAAATCCGTGTAATCCTGAGCTGCGATTGCGTATCGCATCGAGAACTCCTTGCGCTTTGTCTCCAGCGTGTCGTTATGACGCCATTGTAAGCCCCTGATGGTCTCTCTGCCGAGTCCCGTCTTCTTTTGGATATCGGTTATCCTCGCGCCTTGTGCGGCTAGCCACAGGGCCATTGCAGCCTTGTTTGGGGCGTAGTGTTCGACGCAGTTGCCCGGAGAGAGCTTCGCACGTTCCTTGACCTCAAGAAACCACGCAGACTTGTCTTCTCGCTCGTCAACGTAATCGGCCTTCAGCTTTTTGTTTGGATCAATTGGTTCTGGTTCCGAAGTCACTTGGAGTTCTTAGCCTTTACTTTCAAGAAACGCAACGCATTTATTAAAATTTCGTTCCATACCCAAACGCCTTAGCGTAATCAATCGAATCCTTAGATGCTGTTCCAAGGGTCTGCCCAAGACGACGCGACCATTCAGGATCATACTTGCCAGTTTGCAATGTGGCTTGAATGCCATTAGCGGTAAGCAATGCCGTTCCCAACGCTTTTGACGTTTCTCTTTGGAATTGTTCTTGCGTGAGTTCCCTTTGAGCCATTTTCCCAAGAAGAGGAAATAATGACCCAGCCCTATACATTGCCGCTGTTGCGCGAGTTCCAATTGAATTCAAAACTGGACCAATAGGAATAAATCCCCTAGCCCCTTTCTCTGTAACAACACCAGTAGGACGAATTCCAGCTCCGTTCGAGACTGTTTTAGTAGCCTCGGTAAGACGGGACGCAGCCGTCATCCTATTAACAAAATCCTCACCCAGTGCAATCTCCATGTTTTGTTTTAACTTTGGATTTGCGGCAACGTCTTTAAGAAAACGATCACCATCCCAAAGCTGCAATCTCATTACCGTTGAATCAGGATCGCCGGGGTAACGAGAAAATACGTGTTCAGCAAAATCTTCTCGAATTGCCTTTTGTTCAGCCGGATTAAGTTTAGAGAACACCTTTTTCACTTGTGCTGGTTCAGCATCATACAACGCTCTAGGGAACTCGCCTCTGGTTATTGACTCTTTGTGTCCATTCAGAACGTCCTTAATCAAAACGTTGCGCCCAAGTTTCTCGGCCTTTTGCTGATTCGATATTCTGTTGGCAATGGAGAACTTTATCTCTTTAATTGCGTCTTGAGACACAACCCCCTCAAGTTGCTTTAGGTCATCAAACGTAATTTTAGATGGGTCGAGTTTTTGAGCTTTGAAGTAAGACTGCAAATCTTTCAACTTGCCAACCATTCGTTGCCCATTTACTCCTGTTCCAGAATCAAATAGCTCCCTTACAATTCTCTCATCAAAATCAAACCCTTCGCCAGAGCCAAGCTGCCTTCCATTTAGGCCAATCTTATTCAGGTAAGACTCTTGCATTGAACGCTCAAATGCAGGGAAGTTTTTTGGATCGTCTCTTTTAATAACCGAAAGGATTAAATTAGTATCTTCCGGTGACTTGTATGCGGCCTTCATAATGTCGCCCGAAGTCATTGTTTTTCCCAGCTTAGTTTCTAGAACTTTAGCAAGGTCAGTTTGGGTATAGTCAAGAAAGTTTTGATATTTGTTGGTAGCATCAGACCACTTATCATATAGTCCTTGTTTCTTATAAACATCATCACGAAATTGGGTAACTACTCGTTCCGCTGTGCTTGATGCTCTTTTTAATTCGTTTGCACCACTACCAGCAACTGGGCCAGATGGGGCTTGATCTCGGATGATTCTTACCTGCTCATCTAGTTGGCTAGCACTAAGGGGACCGGAAATTTCTTCAAGTTCTTGGATTTTCCTGCGAGTAATACTCTCGGCTTCTGGCGAAAGTTTCCCGCCGTCAATTTGCTTTTGAAGATCAATAATCTTGTTTGCATTTTGCGGCCTCGCCCTTAAATTGCTTATAACTTTTTGTATCTCCGCTGGTCTTGATGCACCGCCATAAAATGACCTTTCAATTTTTTCAGCCAACTCAATCGGGTTTACGCTTACAATAGAGTCAGCCTCTTGATAAAAAGAATCGTAAACGTCTTTCTTGGCTTGTTCCGCAACAGCCTTGCCTTTTCCAAGCGATTCCCTCAAATACAATGCAGCAGCCCCCTCATCAATCTTAGGTTGATACATTTGCCGTTGCATTTCCTCGCTTGCGCTTCTTTTTAATGTTTCGGCAGTAGCACTATCTGAAATCGCAACTTGTTTTAGATAAAGATCGCGGTCGGCCTTTACCGCCTTCACGGTCTGCTCATAAAGACTATCTGGAAGTGCTTGCTTTGAAACGCTATCATCCATAAATGTGGCAAACCGTTTCGCTCCAAAAGCAAGATCTTGACCAATCTTGGAGTTTGGTAGATTTTGAGCAGCACGAAGCATTTTTTCTTGGCTTTCAACACTTCCACCGGCAAATCTCGCAAGGCTTGTTGGATAACCCTCTCTGCTAAGAAACTCTCCAGCCTCGTTAATTAGTTTTGTCCTTTCTGAAACTGCACCCTTTCTCATTGTCGCAACGTCACGAAGTAGTGCGCCGCCAATTTTAGTAACGCCATATTCAATTGGAAGCCCAATCATGGCTTCGGTTGATCTACGCATAATTGAGTTGCCAAATCCTTCTCCAGCACCAAGAACTGCCTTAACAAGAGAATCTTGAATCGTTCCAGCAGCAGTATATCCAGCAGCACTTCCAATGGCCGTTCCGGCAGGAGTCTTGGACAACGCCGCTCCACCAATTCCTCCAGCAATAGAACCCACCATTGGTCCGATTTCACCAATAACATCCATGAAGTCTTTTGATGTCATATCATAACGATCAACGGGGAACCAACTGCTTCCATCATTGATAAGCCTTACTGGCTTACCCATAACGTTCATTGTTTTTACATTAGGTTCGCCATACTTTCCTTTTAGGTATTCATCTTTAGAAGAGTCGGTTAAGAATGCTAGGTTCTTTCGATCTTCCCATCCAAGTTCTGATTGCATATTTACTGGTTGCCCAATAACCGCTGATAATCCTTTGGCCAGCTTGGTATCAATCCCTTCGGAAGTCGTCAGCGGGGCTTCCATGGGATCTCTCTCGCTCAAAAAAGATCCATCAGCAAGTTTTCTTGTAATGTTCTCTTTCTGATTGCCAATCACTAGATCAGCCTCGTTTACCAAATCAACATACTGCTGTGCCTTTTGCGTTGCTTTAGCCGCACCAAGCTGATCGCCAGAATCAAACAATGATTGCGCTTGCTTACTTAGCAGTTCAAATTCCGAAGTGGCTTGTTGTTTTTGACCCTCAAGTTCAGAGATTAGTTTGATTGACATGTTAATTCAGTTACTGATTGGCCTTCAATGCGTCAAGTCTATCCTGTAAAGATTGAGCTTCGGGACTGAGTTGATTTTGTTTTTCTTTATCGAACCTCAAAAGATTTGAGTTGTATTTGGTCCAGTCATCTCCCGGACCACCAGTTCCATTGTCAAAAATACCAAGAATTGCCCGCGTTTGTTTGTATTCTTTTAAGTATTCATCGAATACTGGTTTTGAAATCTTTCCTTCATTAAAGAGTTTAATTACATCTTCGGGAGTTCCGTTAACAGACTCAAATTGATTCAATGCGGTCTTTTGGACATTTGACACAAGATCCTTTGGATTCATCCCGACTTCCATTTTACCAAATCGGTTTTCAAATTTGGGCCATTCTTTTTCAGTAATAGTTCCTCCTGCCGACCCCGTTGGGGAAGAAGCCCGCATCTTTCCGATTTCTTCTTTGGATGTCTGGACCCTGATAGTCTCCAAATCCGATGCGATTCGTCCAACTTCTCCAGCAGGAAGGACTTGGCCCAATGTTTGCTGCCCCCTTGCAATAATAGGATTTGCTGATAGGACGGATTGAATTTCAGGAATTATTTTTGAAGCAGATCCAATAATAGCTTTTGATCTTTCAAACGATTGTTCTTTTTGAGCTTTTTTTGCGGCTTCAGCTTTATCCCCACCGCCGCCGCGAACAATTCGCATTCCTTCACCCGGAATCATTTCGATTGTTTCTCCAGCCTGCCCGCCAATGTCTGTCCCGCTAACCATGAAACTACCATCTGCAAGTGGTCTAGCATTTACTTTAAATCCTTGTGCCGCAAGATTTTGCACTTGCACGGCAGTCATCGGGGTTTCTTGTTTTTCTGTTTTTGTTGGTTTGAATCCAATGGAGCCTTCAGTTGGAGTCAGAAACAAAGCCGCTTCTACACCTCTTCGCTTAACTAGCCCGGGAAGCTCCTTTCCTCCGGCTTTAGTATATTCCTGCATCTTGGATACCAATTCTTCTGGCTTATCACCAAATCTTTCAATCAAATCAGCACCGCGACCTGTATTAAAATCAAACGAAGTAAGAGCGTTAAATTGATTTTGATTCAGCTTCACCCCCTTCAATTTGGCAGCTTGTTCGATTCTTTTTGCGTGACCTAAAAGTTCAGTGTTCAGCCTATCTGTTGCTTGTGCTTCAGTTAAGACCTCTCCTTCTTTTCCCTTTGTCCCATACCCAACGCTTGTTTGCTTGTAATCCCCATAAGCATTTGGATTGAACCCTTCAA
>Ga0208053_1000012_pt1 | contig 44931 bp, 43 predicted proteins | sample LakMenEpi20May10_FD_150719 | JGI IMG/M metagenome (GOLD analysis project Ga0208053, IMG submission 150719) | Freshwater microbial communities from Lake Mendota, WI - 20MAY2010 deep hole epilimnion (SPAdes) | ecosystem: Environmental > Aquatic > Freshwater > Lake > Epilimnion/Euphotic zone ... | reverse complement strand
CCGGTGTAACTACCATCTGTCTGAGCAACAGTCTCTGGAGAGCCCTCTGCAATCACAGTGCCACCTCCATTGCCTCCCTCGGGGCCCATGTCAATAAGCCAGTCAGCAGTCTTGATGACATCGAGATTGTGTTCAATTACGAGAACAGTATTCCCTTGATCAACCAGGCGCGACAGCACGGTCAACAATCGACGAACGTCTTCAAAGTGCAGACCAGTCGTCGGTTCATCGAGAAGGTACATGGTGTGACCAGTGGAACGTTTGGCCAATTCACTTGCCAATTTCACTCGCTGCGCTTCACCGCCTGAAAGAGTGGGAGCTGATTGACCCAATCGCACATATCCCAGACCAACATCTACAAGCGTCTGCATGTGGCGCGCAATCGATGGCTGATTAGAGAAGAAATCAAGCGCCTCAGTGACTGGCATATTCAGAACTTCAGCAATGTTCTTACCCTTGAACTGAATCTCTAAGGTGTCACGGTTATAACGAGCGCCTTTACACACCTCACATGGAACATAGACATCTGGAAGGAAATGCATTTCAATCTTGATGGTTCCATCACCCGAACAAGCCTCGCAACGACCACCTTGCACGTTGAAAGAAAAACGACCTGGCTGGTAACCACGCACCTTCGACTCCGGCGCTGCTGCAAACAACTTACGAACAGAATCAAATACACCCGTGTAGGTGGCTGGGTTCGAACGAGGAGTACGCCCAATCGGGCTCTGGTCCATATCAATCACTTTGTCAATTGCACTGAGACCCTCAACAGTGCGGTGTCGGCCCGGTGCATCTTTACTCTTATGCAGGTGTTGCATCATTGCTGGCAACAAAATGTCACGAATGAGTGTGCTCTTGCCGCTCCCCGAAACACCAGTCACTGCAACAAAGCAACCAAGCGGAATCTCTACATCGATGTCTTGCAGGTTGTGTTCACGTGCGCCGCGGACCGTTATAGCTTCACGTGTAGGGGTACGGCGTACTTTTGGAACAGGTATGGAGGTTTTACCTGTTAGGTAATTTCCGGTAACAGAGTTCTTTGCTTTCGAAATACCTGAAACTGGGCCGCTGTAGACGACTTCCCCACCGTGTTCGCCAGCACCTGGTCCAATATCGACAATCCAATCGCTTTCCTTAATCGTTTCTTCGTCGTGCTCCACGACAAGAACTGTGTTTCCAAGATCACGAAGACGCAACAGTGTTTCAATGAGACGGCGGTTATCACGCTGATGAAGTCCAATACTTGGCTCGTCCAACACATACAAAGTTCCGACTAATCCAGAGCCAATCTGGCTCGCAAGACGAATACGTTGCGCCTCGCCTCCTGCCAACGTTCCAGCCGCACGAGAAAGCGTGAGGTAATCAAGTCCAACATCAAGCAAGAATCCAAGGCGTGCATTGATCTCCTTGGTCACTCGTTCCGCAATCATTGCGTCACGATCACTCAGTGTCAACCCACCGAGGAAATCAGCAGCATCTGCGATGGACATATCGCACACAGCAGAAATGTGCTTGTCGTTAATGGTTACCGCCAAACTCGCAGGGCGAAGACGAGCACCTTCACACACTGGACACGGCACCTCACGCATGTACGTTTCGAATTGTTCACGCGTCCAATCACTTTCGGCATCAACATGACGGCGCTTAATCCACGGGATGACGCCCTCGTACGACGTACTGAACTGACGAACCTTGCCGAACCTGTTCCGATACTTAACTTGCATGGCTCCTTGTTGGCCCTGCAGAACAAGCTTTTGATGCTTTGCGGGCACCTTGGACCATGGTTTATCCAGATCGATGCCCTCCTGTTCGGCAAGAGCAACCAGCATGCGATGAAAATATTGAGTATGAGCTGAGCGCCATGGAGAAATTGCACCAGCCCGCAATGACAGTGATGAATCAGGAATCACTAACTCTGCGTCAACTTCGAACTTCGTTCCTAGTCCGTCACAGTTTTCGCAAGCACCAAAGGGTGAGTTGAATGAGAAGTTGCGAGGGGCAAGTTCTTCAAAGCTAGAGCCGCACTCAGGGCAAGCAAGATGTTGACTGAATGTCAAAGTCTCGTTTGTCTCTCCGTCTTTCCCCATCAACTCGACACCAGCGACACCTTCAGCTATTCGCAGCGCGGTCTCTAGGGAATCTGTCAAACGACGTTCAATGTCGTCGCGTCGTACCAGTCGATCAACAATGATGTCAATGGAGTGGTTTTCATAACGCGCCAACTTTTCACCAGACGCCAGAAACTCCGCGATGTCGCGAACTTCTTCGTCAATGCGAGCACGTACAAACCCCTGTGCTGCGAGGTCACTCAACAGGGTGTCGTATTCACCCTTGCGGCTTCGAACAACAGGCGCCAACACCTGAAAACGCGTGCCCTCAGGCAACGTCATGATTCGATCAACAATCTGTTGTGGCGTCTGGCGTTGAAGCCTTGTGCCATCGTTCGGACAATGTTGAATACCGATGCGTGCGTACAACAAACGCAGATAGTCATAAACCTCTGTAATGGTGCCGACAGTTGACCGTGGGTTACGTGAAGCTGACTTCTGGTCGATGGAGATTGCCGGGGAAAGGCCTTCAATGACATCTACGTCAGGTTTGTCCATCTGCCCAAGGAATTGACGAGCGTATGCCGACAAACTTTCAACGTAGCGACGTTGACCCTCTGCATAGATGGTGTCGAATGCCAATGAGCTCTTACCGCTACCCGACAATCCGGTGAACACGATGAGTTTGTCACGTGGCAGGTCGATGCTGATGTTCTTTAGATTGTGCTCACGGGCACCGCGAACAATGATTTTCTCAGCCACGATGCAAGGTTACAGAGTGTCTATCGAGCGTCACGAAGTTCACGACGCAAATCATTGATTTCGTCACGAAGTCTCGCCGCATATTCAAATTTGAGGTCTGTGGCAGCCTCGTGCATCTCATCTTCCAAAGTTTGAATGAGTCGTCCCAGTTCTTGTTGTGGAAGCGACTTCAGGTCGTGTTTGACCTTGTCGCGTTCACGCTGTTTACGACCACCCTTACCCGGAATGGCCGAAGAGTCATCTCCGAATCCATTCAAGAAAGACAAAATGTCACCAACAGCCTTACGGATTGTCTTCGGATCAATTCCATGCTCAAGGTTGTATGCAATTTGTGCCTGGCGACGCCTGCGAGTCTCTGAGATAGCACGCTCCATGGATGGAGTGGTCTTGTCCGCGTACATCACGACTTGGCCTGCCACGTTTCGAGCGGCACGACCGATCATTTGGATGAGGGACGTTTCGCTTCGCAGGAAACCCTCCTTGTCGGCATCCAGGATTGCCACCAAAGAAACCTCAGGTAGGTCTAACCCTTCACGAAGCAAGTTGATACCGATCAGAACGTCGAATTCGCCAAGGCGCAACGAACGCAGAATCTCGATGCGTTGCATGGTGTCGATGTTTGAATGCAAATAACGAACGCGCAAACCCTGTTCTAAGAGATATTCAGTGAGATCCTCAGACATTTTCTTAGTCAAGGTCGTAACGAGAATACGGTCACCAATTTCAATTCGTTCCTTGATCATCTCGATGAGATCATCAATCTGTCCCTTGGTTGGCTTGACAATCACTTCGGGGTCGACAAGACCAGTAGGCCGGACAATCTGCTCCACAACACGATTGCTGTTATTCAACTCGAACGCAGCAGGGGTCGCAGACATAAAAATCCCCTGACTGATTCTCTCCATCGTTTCTTCAAAACGAAGAGGCCGGTTGTCCATCGCGCTCGGCAAACGGAAGCCATGTTCAACCAACGTGCTCTTACGACTACGGTCACCGGCATATTGAGCATGCAACTGCGGGATGGCCACATGACTTTCGTCGATGATGAGCAGGTAATCCTTCGGGAAGTAATCGAGAAGCGTGAACGGGGGCTCTCCCGGAGAACGAGCATCGATGTGCATTGAATAGTTCTCGATGCCGTTGCAATAACCCATCTCTTGCATCATCTCTAAGTCGTACGAGGTTCTCATTCGAAGGCGCTGAGCTTCGAGCAACTTTCCTTGCTTTTCGAACAATGCCAGTTGTTGCTGTAGTTCGAGTTCAATACCCACGACGGCCCGTCGCATGCGTTCTTCACCTGTTACGTAATGGGTCGCTGGAAAGATCACGATCTCTGTTGGCTCGGACAGTGTCTCGCCCGTCAACGGATCAATCATCGTGATGCGATCAATGGTGTCACCGAACATCTCGATGCGCGCAACAGACTCCTCATAGGCAGCGTGAATCTCTACGGTGTCGCCGCGCACCCGAAAGTTGCCACGCCCCAATGTCATGTCGTTTCTTCCGTATTGAAGATCTACAAGACGTCGCAGAATGCTGCGTTGGTCGTAATCAACTCCTACATGCAACTCCAATAGTTGACCACGGTATTCATCCGGATCACCCATACCGTAAATGCAAGAAACACTCGCTACAACGATCGTGTCTCTCCTAGTGAGCAAAGCTGCAGTAGCAGAATGTCGAAGACGATCAATCTCTTCATTGATGGATGAGTCCTTCTCAATGAACGTGTCACTTGAAGGTATGTAAGCCTCAGGTTGGTAGTAGTCGTAATAACTAACAAAAAACTCCACACGGTTATGAGGAAAGAACTCGCGCATTTCTTGTGCCAACTGTGCGGCGAGGCTCTTATTGGGAGCAAGAATCAGAGTGGGACGTTGCGTCTTTTCAATAGTCCACGCAATAGTTGCCGACTTGCCCGACCCAGTAATTCCTAGGAGTGTCTGGAATCGCTCACCTTGTTCGATACCTTCAGAAAGTGAAGCTATGGCTTTTGGTTGGTCTCCTGCTGGTTCAAAATCTGAAACAACTTGAAACGCAGGCACGGCTCAAATAGTACCGACAATGCGGCTCAGACTGCAGGAGTACGTTCTCCAGCATCCTTTGCTGCAGGAGGTAACGAAACCGCCCAACGCCACACAGTTTCAACCTGTGCTTCGAGACTCTGCAAGTCACCCGAGTTATCAATGATTTGGTCGGCTATCGCTCGACGAGCTTCGCGAGTTGCCTGCTTCTCAATGCGAGCACGCGCGTCAGACTCATCCATGTTGCGAATGGTCACTAAGCGTTCAACGGCGATCTCTACGGGAACATCAACAACGATGACTCCACTAAGACCTTTGCGAGGATTCTCTGCCAACAACGGAATATCAAGCACAACCACTTTGTGTCGCTTGAGAAACGGAAGCACGCGAGCCCACCATGGAGTTGCATCAGCGTCCTTCATGCGGCGATCCATTTCCATAGCAACTGCAGGATGAACAATTTTGTTCAGGTCCGCCAAAGCGTCCTTGTCACTAAAGACAAGCGAAGCAAGAGCAGGTCGAATGAGCGCACCGTCGGAGTCGAGAATTTCCTCACCAAAACGATCGGCCAAGACGCGAAGAAGCGGAGCACCAGGTGCTTGCAGTTCGCGCGTTATCGCATCGGCATCGACAATCACTGCCCCACGCTTCGCAAGAAGCCCAGAAACAGTCGATTTACCCGAGCCAATCCCGCCGGTGAGTCCGAGCAGGATCATTGTTGCTCGAAAGAATTAAGCCTGGTCGGCTTCTGGAGCTGCAGTGTCAGGAGCAGCTGCTTCGGGAGCAACAGCTCCTTCTTCGCCTGGCTGGCCGTACTCTTTGTAGTACTCAGCCCATGCAGCTTCACGCTCTGTGTCGTCGCCGCCAACCCAGTTGCCGTGCTCATCTACTTCAAACTGACCCTGGTACTCAGCAGCCAATTCGCCACCTTCAGCAGCTTGCTTGACTGAGATAGAGATTCGGCGACGAGCAAGGTCGAGATCGATGATCTTGACCCACAACTCTTCACCCGGAGCAACTACTTGCTCGGCTGACTCAACGTGATGTGCTGACAACTCGGAAATGTGTACGAGACCTTCGATACCGTCGCCCACTTGAACGAATGCACCGAATGGCACAAGCTTCGTGATGCGGCCGTAGACCAACTGACCCACTTCGTGGCTGCCAGCAAATTCTTGCCAAGGATCTTGCTGCGTTGCCTTCAGCGAAAGACTGATGCGCTCGCGGCTGAAATCGACTTCGAGAACTTGAACTGTGACTGGGTCACCGATCTGAACAACTTGTGATGGGTGCTCAACATGCTTCCATGAAAGTTCGGATACGTGAATGAGTCCGTCCATTCCGCCAAGGTCCACGAATGCACCGAAGGCAACAACAGAAGAAATTTTTCCTGTGCGAATTTCGCCAGGCTTGAGATTGTTCAAGAAATCGTCGCGAGTCTCTTTTTGATTCTCTTCGAGGAATCCACGGCGAGACAACACAACATTGTTGCGCTGACGGTCGAGCTCGATGATCTTTGCGTCGATGGTCTGGCCAATGTATGGCTGAAGATCACGAACGCGACGAAGTTCTACGAGTGACGCAGGCAAGAAGCCACGAAGTCCGATGTCGACGATGAGTCCACCCTTGACCACTTCGATAACAACACCGTGCACAACGCCGTCATCTTCCTTCTTCTTCTCAATGTCTGCCCAAGCCTTCTCATAGGTAGCGCGCTTCTTAGAGAGAACTAAGCGACCTTCTTTGTCTTCAAGAGTGAGAATGAGGGCTTCGATTCGCTCTCCGAGAGAAACTATGTCGTGCGGGTTGACGTCATTCTTGATTGCAAGTTCACGCGTTGGAATGACGCCTTCTGTCTTGTAACCAAATTCAAGCAAGACGCCGTCGCGGTCGATCTTGACAACAGTGCCAGTGACAAGTTGGCCATCCTTTAATTCCACCATGGTGCCTTCAATGGCATCTGCGAAACTGGTGGGGAGATCACGTTCTGTGATTTGTCGAGGGGTGTAATTGCCTTCCGCGTCGAAGGAGCCCATAGCGGCGGAAGTAAGAGAAGTATCGGACAAGGAATTGGTCTTTCGAGATGGATAAATAGTTGGTATCGATGAGGCCGGGTTAGCGACCACCCTCACGGCGCAAGGGCGAAGCAAACGCTATCACCAGGAATTCGGAACTCTCCAAGGACGGCAAGGCATCCTGATAATTCCCTGGGTCGACACTGAGTATGGATTCCACTTCGAGCCCAGCCTTTTCCATCATCAGGCGCAACTCTCTCGGCGTGTAGCAACCAGTCCACAAGTCGACCGCCAGTGGCTCGCCTGCCGTATTGCGCACCTCGGTTTTCTCGTGGGAGACCCCTGTGTTCGCATCGAAATCAGCATCCTCGTGGTATTTCACTGAAAAGTATGCGTTGAACGCGGATAGCGCCAACTTTCCCTCTGGACGCAAGGCGTTGCGAATGCCGCGAAGCACCTCGGAGTCTTCTCCGGATGCCGTCATCAAACCGAAGGCACCCTGACATAGACAGATGACTGCATCGAACTCTGAGGAAAAGGACAACTCTCGAGCATCCATCCGCTCAAACGTTGCTCCAGGTGGCGCGTCTTGTTTGGCAATATCAATGAAAGCCTCACTGATGTCTATTCCATGCACGCGAAAACCAAGCCGCGCAAATTCATAAGCATGTCTGCCTGGCCCGCAACCCACATCGAGAATTCTCATCCCTGGCGTAAGACCAAGTCGCTCGATGATGAACGCGACTTCTTGCGAAGTTCCCTTTGTGAATGAATACCGCAGGTACGCAGAACCCATGTGAGTCGCCATTTGCTCAAACCAATGCGAGCCGTGCGAGTTCATCTCACCCCTTTGCATCGGCCCAGGTGTGACCCCATGCTGCATTCACCTCGAACGGAACACTGAGGTCTGCGGCACTACGCATAGTTTCAATGACAAGTTTCTCAACTTCTGCTTTCTCGTCATCCGGAGCCTCGACAATGACTTCGTCGTGAACTTGAAGAACTATGCGCGACTTCAATTGCCGTTTTTCTATCTCTGCATCAAGACGAACAAGAGCGATCTTAAAAATATCTGCAGCCAAACCTTGAATAGCTGCGTTCATTGCTTGACGCTCACCTGCTTGCCGCACCCGGAAGTTGTCACTCAATAACTCAGGAATCTGACGACGACGACCGAACAATGTCTCTGTGTACCCAGATTGTCGAGCCGCATGAATGGTGTCATCCATGTACTTCTTCACATTTGGAAAGGCAGCGAAGTACGCATTCAAAATCGTCGACGCTTCATCAACGCCAATCGATAGACGTTGGCTAAGGCCGTATGCCTCCATGCCGTACGCAAGTCCGTACGAGACCATTTTTGCTTTCGACCGCTGTTCGTGAGTCACATCGTCTGGCTTCACACCAAACACACGCGAAGCCGTTGCTTGATGAATATCTTCTCCTGCAGCAAAAGCAGAAATCAGCCCTGGGTCAGCAGCAAGATGCGCAATGCATCGAAGTTCGATCTGGTTGTAGTCAGCCACCAGCAACGAACACCCATCACCCGCAGTGAACGCTGTACGAAAGACGCGACCCTCATCTGTACGAACGGGAATGTTGTGCAGGTTTGGTTGGTCACTACTGAGACGGCCTGTTCGGGCGACAGTCTGATTGAAAGTGGCATGAATACGATCATCCGTGGCGACTTCCGACAACAGACCTTCTCCATAGGTAGAGCGCAACTTTTCAACTTCGCGAAAGCGCAACAAAGGTCCGATGAACTCTGGCCACGCATCATGAAGTTTCTCCAAGGTTGCCGCATCAGTACTGAAACCTGTCTTTGTCTTCTTTCCCGGCGTCAACCCATGTTCTGTGTACAGAATCTCGCGCAACTGCGTTGGGGAGTTCACGTTGAACTCACGGCCTGCAATCTGATGCAAAGATTTTGTGAGCGAAACAGTTTCCTCAGTTAACCGATCGCGGATTGCGGTCAGAGCCTGACGATCTACGCCAATTCCAAAATGCTCCATCTTGGCGAGCACACGGACAAGAGGATTTTCCATCTCTTGGTACAACTTTTGGTTGCCGATTTCCGTCAGTCCTTGGCGTAAAACCGGAGCAAGTGCAGCCACAAAAAGTGCTTGGTCAGAGACCAATTGATCTGAATTTTCATTTCCGCCGAAATCAAACTGCCCGGACGATTCATTGCTCGCCTGCGGTTCCTGGCCCAACATGTCTGCACAGACAGCAGCCAATGTGTAACTAGATCTCGATGGGTTGATGAGGTACATCGCGATCGCGGTATCAAGTTCAAGCGAAGTGATGTCTACCCCGTCGGCAAGCAACGAGCGCATGAGCGGTTTAGCGTCATGAACAACCACTGGGCGTGCGTTCTGAAAAGCTGCACGAACCTCAGGCGATGCCACCACTGACCGAGACATAACACCAACTGTTGCCGCGCCCTCGTCGATGACCACTGCTAACGAATCAATGTTGGACCTACCAGTGTCGCCAACAAACGTTGCGGCCATTGTCCATGTTGCGAGTGACGACAACATTGCTGCTGCATCTTTTCCGTTCTCAAACACCGTGATTGACGCCTGTTGAACAGTGGCTACAGACGCGAGAGGCGTTGCTCCTTGTGGCAATGCATCAACACTTGAATCAACATCCCATTGCAATTTCTTGGCAACTTCACGAAGACGCTTCCCCATCGTCTTGAATTCAAGAAACTCGAACATACGATCAGTGGCAACAAAATCGGGGTGTGGAACAAGTGCACTCTTATCGATGTCTAACGGCACATCGCGACGCAGAATCATCATTTCAGCGTTACGACGGACACGCTCGCCGTGTTCAAGCAAACCGGCCTTCAACTTTGGAGTCTGCTGCTCTGCCGCAGCAATCACTGCATCAATATTCCCGTATTGGTTAATCAACTTGGCTGCAGTCTTTTCGCCAACGCCTGGAATGCCATCGAGATTGTCACTTGGGTCACCGCGTAATGCTGCATAGTCGGCGTACTGCGCTGGCGTCACTCCGGTTCGTTCGAAGATTCCTGCTTCGTCGTACAGCGCGTAATCGCTCACACCGCGTTTGTTGTACAACACACGAATGTGTGGGTCACGCACTAGTTGATAACTGTCTCGATCTCCTGTCACCACGATGAGATCGTCGCCATCTTGCTCAGCGCGCTCGGCCATGGTGGCGATCAGGTCGTCGCCTTCAAAACCAGCCATGTCGCGCCACATGACTCCCATAGCGTCGAGCAGTTCACGGATCATGCCAAGTTGTTGGTACAGAGTGTCTGGCGCCTTCTCGCGTTGAGCCTTGTACTCCGGAATAGCAACATGACGAAAGGTTGGTTCAGAGCGATCGAATACAACGATGATTCCGTCCGGAGTGTGTTCGCGTAGCAACGTCAGCAGCATTGTGGTGAAGCCATACACAGAGTTGGTGGCCTGACCGCTCGCATTAGTCATGTCTTCTGGCAAAGCGTAAAAGGCTCGGTATGCGAGCGAGTTACCGTCCAACGCCATCAGTTTCATAACTTGTTCCTCAGATCACTCGGGTCGAAGTTCACCAGAGATGATCATGTCGGCTACAGCCTTCATGGTTGCTCTGTGATTCATCGCGCCACGCTGAATGAAACCGTATGCGTCATTCTCCGTCAATGCATGTGTATCGCGCAGAATTCCTTTGGCCCTGTCTATTGACTTGCGCGCCTCAAGTTGCTCCTCGAGCGCATCAACTTCACCATTCAGTGCTTGCATCTCACGAAAACGACCAATCGCAACTTCGATTGCAGGGATGAGGTCTGTTTTTTGAAATGGCTTTACAAGATATGCCAAAGCACCAGCGTCGCGAGCCTCTTCAATGACTTCGCGTTGACTAAACGCTGTCAACACCAAAACTCCGCATATACGGTCTTTCGTAATGTGTCGTGCTGCTTCGATGCCATCCATGCCAGGCATCTTGATATCGAGAATCGCAATGTCGGGACGCAGCTCACGGACTAGTTCAACTGCTTTATCTCCGCGGCCGGTCTCGCCCACTACGTCGTAGCCCTCTTCTTCGAGAGTTTCTTTCAGGTCCAAGCGGATGATTGCTTCGTCTTCAGCAATGACTACACGGATACTCATGAGCTGTGCTCCTTCATTCGGTCTAATAGATCGTTCATGCGACGTTCAAGGTCTGCAATCTCAGCTACCAGTTGTCCATGATGACGCACAATCACGTCGGCATGCTTCTTGGACTCTCGGTATTCGAATTCCGCGGAAGGAGTTTCTGAGACCAAGGCCCTGAGGGATAAATCATTGGCATCGTCCACCATGTGGCTCATTTGGTCAGATACGACGAGCAACTCAAGACGAAGTTCCTTGAGACGCGCAGCAGTCTGCGCAAGACGCCGTTGCAGTAGTCGTTGACCCATATACAACGAGTGTATGAGTCACCTGGGTGCCCGAGGTGGGACTTGAACCCACACGTCCTTACGAACAACGGATTTTGAGTCCGTCGCGTCTGCCATTCCGCCACTCGGGCCAGGGCTAGAGAGCGTATCGCTAGATAGGCAAAATGAGCATTACCTACGAGTAGCACGATGTGAAGACACATAGCCGTCTAAGGTTTTTGCACCATGCTTGCGTTTACTTTTCCAGGACAAGGCTCCCAGAGACCAGGTATGGGTCGCCCTTGGCAAGGACACGAAAGCTGGGAACTCATCGAGGAAGCCTCAGATGTGGCCGGCCGCGACGTAGCAGCCCTACTTCTCGACGCAGACGCAGAAGAACTGCGAGATACTCGCAATGCTCAACTCACCACATTTGTGTCAAGCCTTATGGTTCTAGACGCCGTAGAACGTCTCGGTATCGAACCAAGTTTTTGTGCTGGCCACAGTTTGGGCGAATACACAGCGCTCGTCGCGACAGGCGCGTTGTCATTCGATGATGGAGTGCGGCTAGTAGTAGAGCGCGCTGATGCAATGCACGAAGCAGGACTTGCTGCGCCAGGAACCATGGCCGCAGTTCTTGGACTCGACGATGACGATGTTGAGATTGCATGTCGACGTGCAGACAGTGATGTTTGGGTAGCGAACTTCAACGCTCCAGGACAGATTGTCATCGCAGGTTCACCCGAAGGAGTTGCGAAAGCTTCCGAGATCGCAAAAGAACTTGGCGCCAAGCGTGTGATGCCACTTCAAGTGTCTGGCGCTTTTCACACACCATTTATGACAGCAGCCCGCGACAGATTGCGCGTTGCAATTACCGCTGCAAGTCCTCGCGACACAGAAGTCCCCGTTGTTTCAAACGTAGATGCACTGCTACATGCAACGGGAAATGAGTGGTCATCGCTGCTATCTGCACAATTATCCAATCCTGTCCGATGGAAGCACTGTTTATTGACTCTTGCCGCTGAAGGAGTTACTGGATTTGTCGAACTGGGGCCTGGTGGCGTTCTCACTGGTATGGCAAAACGCACTGTAGAAAACTCTCGCACCATCAGCGTCGCCACTCCAGACGAACTCGACAAGTTGATCGAATGGGTCGACGCATCTGCCCCTATCACTGCAGGACAAATTGAAGGCGAGCATCTGTTCGCCATTGAACGTCTCGTAGTGAGTCCCGCAGCTGGAGTCTTCACTCCAATTGGCGACGTGACAAACGGAATGCTGATTGAGGTTGGACGCGTGCTTGGACATGTTGGAGAACACGAAGTGCGCTCACCGTTTGCTGGAGTTGTACAGAGCTACATCGCTGTTGAAGGCGAACGAGTCACATCTCGTCAACCAATCGCTTGGCTTCGGACGCCGTAGGTAGGACTGACATGCCACACATTCCAAGCACTGCTCGTGGTGCGCGCTTCATTGGGTGGGGAACATCCCTTGGTCACAGAGTTGTGACGAACGATGATCTCACTTCGTCCATGGACACGAACGACGAATGGATTCGTGAACGGACAGGTATTCATCGGCGACATGTTGGTGGTTCTACCGCTGAGCTCAGCACCATAAGCGGTAAGGCCGCACTTGATATGGCCGGCATTGATCCCAAGTCCATTGATGCATTGATTCTCGCGACTACCACCCCAGACCGCACAGTTCCCGCGACATCTGCAACAGTTCAAAACGCGTTGGGCTTGGCGTGTGGAGCATTCGACGTCAATGCAGCCTGCTCAGGTTTTGTGTATGGCCTAGTTGTCGCTCACGGACTCATCGGAGTTGGTGCTGAACGAATCATGGTCATTGGCACCGACACATTGTCACGCATTGTTGATTGGACCGACCGTAATACTGCCCCCCTATTCGCTGACGGTTCTGGAGCCGCAATCATTGAAAGCACCAAAGGTCACGGCCAGTTACTCGGCTGGGACATCGATGCCGACGGAAGCGCCGAAGAGATCTTGTACGCCGAGGTTGGGTCAACCATTCAGATGAATGGCAAAGAAGTTTTCAGACGTGCAGTTCGAATCATGGTCGATAGCGCTCAAAAATCAATGGCAGCTGCCGGTGTCACAACGGAAGAGATCTCAATCGTTGTTCCCCATCAAGCCAACATTCGAATCATCTCAGCGGCATGCGATCGATTGGGCATCTCAATGGACAAAGCGTCCATATCAATTCATGAAACTGGCAACACATCGTCGGCTTCAATACCCCTTGCGCTATTCGGTGATTTCGGACAAGTCAAACCAAAAGACGGCGACATAGTCCTCCTTGTTGGTTTTGGTGCGGGCATGACTGCAGCGAGTGCAATTCTTCGGTGGAACGCACAATGAGTCGCGTAGTACTCATCACAGGCGGATCTAAGGGAATTGGACTGGCATGCGCTAAAGCATTCGCTGCCCTCGGAGACAAAGTTGCGATTACCTACAACTCATCTCCCCCGCCCCCAGAGTTCTTTGGCGTGAAGTGCGATGTCACCGACACAGCACAAGTGGATGCTGCGTTTGCAGCAGTGGAAGAACACTTCGGCACAGTAGAAGTGCTTGTTTCGAACGCGGGAATAACAAAAGACACTCTGCTTTTACGCATGAAGGAAGCAGACTTCACTGAAGTGATCGACGCAAACCTCACAGCGGCATTTCGAGTTGTGAAGCGCGCTACTCCTGGAATGCTCAAGGCCCGTTCAGGACGAATCATTCTGATGTCGTCGGTTGTCGGACTATTGGGCTCTGCAGGTCAAGCGAACTATGCGGCTTCTAAGGCTGGTCTCGTGGGTTTTGCGCGTTCGCTTGCACGCGAACTCGGATCACGCAGCATCACTGTCAATGTCGTAGCACCTGGCCCAGTTGAGACCGACATGACCGCCGCCTTAACGGCCGAGCAACTGCAGACAATCACCTCGTCTGTGCCACTTCAACGTATGGCCACCCCCGAGGAAGTTGCTGGGGTCGTTGCGTTCCTAGCCAGCCATCCAGCTGCCTACATCACCGGTGCTGTTATCCCTGTGGATGGCGGACTGGGCATGGGTCACTAGTCACTAGCCCCAATGATGCGCTGTATGCGTCATCGGTGTGAGAAACTAGAAGCCGATCAAGGAGACAGAACCCCATGGACCAAGAACTATTCAACCGATTCGTCAAGTGCGCAGTAGACACCCTCAAGGTAGATGCCGCACAGGTTGTACCAGCAGCTCGCTTCAAAGAAGATCTTGATGCTGACTCTCTCGACGTTGTTGAACTCGTTATGGCCCTTGAAGAAGAGTTCGGTTTGTCCGAGAACATCCCAGAAGAAGAACTCGCAGAAGTGACAACTGTCGGCCAAGCCTTCGACATTGTTGTAAGCAAGCTTTAAAACTTTTTATGCAGGGACTCGGTCATCGCGTCGCAATTACCGGATACGGCGTTATTGCGCCATGCGGTATCGGTAAAGAGGCCTATTGGAATGGACTACTCGGTCCAGGCATCACAGGCACTCGTTCAGTAGAGATTCCCGAATGGGATCCGCTGCCCTACTTTGAAAGCGCAAAAGATGCGCGCCGGTCCGACCGAGTCGAGCAATTTGCATTAGCCGCTGCACAAGAAGCATTTCAGCAAGCCGGCACATTGAACGTAGAGCCATCTCGGTTCGGAACAATTTTCGCAACCGGTATTGGTGGATTACACACACTCGAAGAGCAAGTGATCATCCGAGTGGAAAAAGGTGAGCGACGCGTTTCGCCATTCCTTGTTCCCATGATGATGGCCAATGCTTCAGGCGCTGCCATTTCCATGCGTTACGGATTGCAGGGCCCGAACGAAACCATTTGTACAGCCTGCGCCGCCGGAACCCATGCCATTGGGTACGCGGCACGTCAGATTGCGTGGGGTCGTTGTGACGCAGTTGCAACGGGTGGGTCTGAGTGCGCGGCCACGCTTACCTCTCTTGCTGGATTCGGCAACATGACAGCGCTTTCTTCTACTGGCTCTTCAAAGCCGTTCGATGCAACGCGTGACGGCTTTGTCATGGGTGAAGGCGCTGCTGTATTCATTCTCGAGCGCTACGACCTAGCAGTAGCACGTGGTGCCAAAATTCTTGGTGAGATTCTTGGAGCAGGAAGTAATGCCGATGCGCATCACATCACTGCACCAGCACCTGGTGGAACTGGTGCAATCGCATGTATGAATCTTGCACTTGAAGACGCCGGCCTTTCTGCATCCGATATTTCATTAGTGAATGCACACGGAACATCTACCCCACTGAATGATGCCGCTGAAGCGGAGGCAATGACTCATGTCTTCGGTGCACGCGGCGTTGCAGTAACCAGTGGCAAGGGCGTTACCGGACACGCATTGGGCGCAGCAGGCGCACTCGAAGCTGCTCAAGTTCTTCTATCAATGGAAAAGAAGCTCATTCCGCCAACTGCAGGAACCATGCAGGTAGATCCAGCAATGACAATTGATCTTGTTACAGGAAGCGCTCGCGCATGGACTCCGGCACCAGCAATTTCAAATAACTTTGGTTTTGGCGGTCACAACGGTTCCGTCATCATCGGCCCCGGAGAGTAATTACTTTCTTCGGGCCATAGCCCAGTGGTACCCAACACCGCTCTCGCTCGGAGCCTCTGGAATACGTTCCACGGTTCGTACATGTTGAAAACCTAAGTGCTGAGGAACTTTACCCGAGGCAATGTTCGCCTCATCGTGGTGAATCTCCACGATGTCAATTTCTGGCCAAATTGCAAAAGCCAATTCAGTCAATGATTGCGACACCATTGTTGCGATGCCTTTGCCAACAAAATCAACATGCACCCAATAACCGATCTCCACAGTGTTCTCGGCTCCGCGCAGGTGTAAACCAGTCCCGCCTACAACACGTTCACCAAGAAAAATGCCCATAGTGAAATTGGTGCCAGTGTCCCACTCGACAGACCAGGATCTGATGAGTTCTTCTTTTTGGACAACAGACTGTGGCTCAAACTTGGCCCAAGGCATCCATGGAGAAAGATGAATCAGGCTCTCCGTCACTGCGCGCACCAACTCAGGTGCATCACTAATTTCGTATCTACGAACCACATAGTCGCCGACATGTATCTCAGATGGTGCAGGAGAGATTGTTCTCACTGTCGACATATTGGTTATCGGTCGACCAATACGAACATCAATTCACACTCGCATGCGACTTTGCCATTCAACAGCGCCCTACCAGTGCCCTTGCCACCGCGAGAGCTGATGTGTCCCAGCGTTGCTTCGAGAACCAATTCATCACCAGGCGAAACCTGTCGACGGAAACGAGCTGCGTCGAGTCCACCAAACAACGGTAACCGTGATTGATGAGCAGGGTCAGACAGCAACGCATAGGCACCAAGCTGTGCGATCGCTTCACACATCAACACGCCTGGCAAAGTGGGTCGTCCCGGAAAGTGACCAGGGAAGAACCATTCATCACCAGTGAGCTTCCAATGACCGGTAGCGCTGACACCAATCTCGAGCTGCGAAATGGAATCGATAAAGAGAAATGGCGGCCTGTGCGGCAACACATCAATCGGCGCGGGGAAATCGCTCATTTGCCTAGCGCCTTCAACAAGTTCGTCGGAGTGTCTGCGGGAGAAATTTTGTACCAGGCGTGCAACACAACTCCGTCTTGCACTAGAAACGCAGAACGCTCAATGCCCATATATTCACGACCGTACATAGATTTCTTCTTCCATACCTTGAATGCTTTCGCAACAACGTTCTCTGTGTCTGCCAATAATGGAAAACCAAGTTCATACTTATCGTCAAACTTCTTTTGCTTTTCAGACTTGTCTGGGCTGATGCCCACAATCACAGTTCGTCCGATTTTGTCTTTGATGTCGCGGAGTCCGCAGGACTGAGCGGTGCACCCAGGAGTATCGGCCTTTGGGTAGAAGTAAATCAACACTTTCTTCTTCCCCATTTTGGATAAAGAGAACTTCTTGCCTTCTTGGTCAAGCAAATCAATGTCTGGAACAGCAGATCCTTCAGTGAGCATGTCTACAAAGGTACAACGGTTTACGAGTCCGCAGAGGGACGGCGCATACCATGTCCGTAGAAGCCACCCTTTGGTCGCGCGTGAGCATGATAATGATCGGGAATTGTTCGCATATTGTCGTCAATTCGCATCTCAAAAGTGAAATGGGCAGCTACAACGCTTTCAAGTTTCTGATGTAACCGTTGTTTTACTTCGTCATTTGGTGATGCATCATGTTCGCGCCATACCACCATGGGCACACTGCAACTTTCGCATTCGGCTATCCAACATTCTTCGTCCTCGAAGAACCACTCCGACATTCGCGCAGCTTCACACAATTCGCATTTGCCTTCACCGAAGATGCTCATGAGTGACTACCACTGTGCCGAGTCGAGCGCCTCGCGCACCTCGTGTACATAAGCCCCCACTGCGTCGGCTCCGCCTTCCATGAGGCGACGCACAACTGAGGCGCCCATAATGACTCCATCTGCAACCCTGCTTGCTTCCACCGCTTGCTCGGCATTCGAAACTCCAACACCAACTAGTACAGGTTTGGTAGTGACCTTCTTGACTCGCGCAGCAAGCGTGGTTGCCGTGAGCGCCAACGAAGTTCTCTCACCAGTAACACCAAGCAATCCAACCGAGTACACAAAACCACGTGCACGTTCTGCAACGCGAGGCAATCGGTCATCGGGCGCTGTGGGTGCGGCAAGCATGACTGTTTCAATACCAGCCGCGTCTGCAGCCGCGCACCAATCACCAGATTCTTCTAGAGGGAGGTCGGGAACGATCGCTGCGCTAATGCCAGCAGCAGCGAGGTCTGACGCAAAACGTTCGTGGCCTGCATGAAACACAGTGTTGTAGTAACACATCACAGCAAGCGGAATACCTACATCAAGTGTTCGTACCTCATGCAGAATCTTTATGTAGTCGGTACCACCTTCAAGAGCAATCTGAGATGCTGCCTGAATAACAGGACCGTCCATCACAGGGTCAGAAAAAGGCAAGCCGATTTCAACTGCATCTGCACCTTGCGCGGCACACGCACGAATTGCGTCTACCCAACCGGGATAGCCACCAGTTATGTACGGCACCAAACACTTACCGCCCGAAGCGATGCGTGCGTTTAGGGCCCCTTCAAGCCTTCCAATCACTGCAACCCGCCAAGAATCGACATCATCTGGCCGACATCCTTGTCTCCGCGGCCCGACAAGTTCATCAATACTGTTTTGCCCTTCATGGACGGAGCTTCACGCACGATCCACGCGAGTGCATGTGCACATTCCAATGCTGGAATTATTCCCTCAGAACGCGACATCAACTGGAATGCGGCAATAACTTCATCGTCATCCACAGTCGGATACTCAGCTCTACCGATGGAAGCCAAATACGAATGCTCTGGACCAACGCCTGGATAGTCAAGGCCAGCAGAAATGCTGTGCGCTTCAGCGACTTGCCCGTACTCGTCTTGCATGAGGTAGCTCTTCATGCCATGCACTACTCCCGGTTGACCGCGAGTAACGGCCGCGCCGCCAGCAGGTTCTACGCCAATTAATCGTGCAGGTGTATCAACGAAGCCAGAGAAAATTCCCATTGCATTTGAGCCTCCGCCAACGCAAGCGACGACTACGTCTGGAGACGTGCCAAGCAGTTCATTTGTCTGCTCAAATGCTTCTTCACCAATAACTCTGTGAAACTGACGCACCATGTATGGGTATGGATGTGGTCCCATGACCGAACCAAGACAGTAATGAGTGCTCTCAACTGTTGCGACCCAATCGCGCATTGCTTCGTTCACAGCGTCCTTCAGCGTCTGGCTGCCTGATGTCACAGCTTCTACATCGGAGCCAAGCAAACGCATGCGAAAGACATTCAATTCCTGACGTGCAACGTCCACAGCACCCATGTACACCTTGCACTCAAGACCTAGTAATGCCGCAGCTGTCGCTGATGCAACACCGTGTTGTCCGGCGCCTGTCTCGGCAACGATGCGCTTCTTACCCATTCGCTTAGCAAGAAGAGTTTGTCCGAGAACATTGTTGATCTTGTGGGAGCCCGTGTGGTTGAGATCTTCACGCTTCAATATGAGGCGAATGCCCAACTGCTCACTGAGGTTGTGGCATTCGGTGATAATGCTTGGCCGGCCCGCATACTCGCGCAACAAGTCACTCAAATCGGAACGAAACATTGGATCAGCCCATGCATCGTTGAATGCAGCTTCTAGTTCTTGGCAAGCGGGAACCAGAGTTTCTGGAACGAAGCGCCCACCGAAGTCGCCGAAGCGACCGTCCGAGCCTGGGGTAACCATGATTGACATGCCTAGATTCCACCACGAATGGAACCAAATACCATCACTGATTGATGTGACGCTTACTGGTCCATCCAGTCATACGGCCCATCGTCTCCCCCGTCGTATTCCGGGAGCACCACAGAACGGGCTGCGTCGATGAATCTTTTCATCAGCATGGGGTCCTTACGGCCTGGCGACGACTCCACACCAGAACTCACATCCACACCCCACGGATGACAAATCTCGATGCCACTGACCACGTTGTCCGGCGTGAGACCTCCCGCCAAAATTACGTTCACACTGGTCGTGACATTGCCAGCAAGAGTCCAGTCGAACACTTTTCCAGACCCTGGTTCGGGAGCGTCGAGCAATATGGTGCGAACTCCGAAGTCTTGAGCATGAGCAGCATCTGTGGAACCAGCAGCTACAGCCTTGAATACCGTACGAACGTGTTTTGATACCTCAGCTACATCACTGGGTCGTTCGTGGCCATGAAGTTGGGCTGCGCGCACACCACTGGCATTCACTATCTCGATGACCCTTTTCGGATGTTCATCCCGAAAGACACCGACCGTCAGAATTTCTGGCGGCAAACGTCGTGTGATGTCGTATACGCGCTGTGCAGCAACTTGGCGCACCGAGGGTGCAAAGACAAAGCCGATGGCGTCAGCACCAAGCGCTACAGCAAGAAGGGCATCATCTTCATTAGTGACGCCACAAATCTTTACGAACATACTCGTACGGTAGTGCGCGCACGCACCAAGAAGATGAACCTATTCAACGCACAAATCAGTGAGCGCGGCGGCAGGGTCAGATGAAGTCACCAGATGCTCCCCCACAAGCACGGCGTCATAGCCAGCAGACCGCAACGACAAAGCATCATCTCTGCCACGAACGCCAGACTCTGCCACTCGAACAACGTGTGACGGCATGAGAGATCCCATACGCACTGCCCTGTCGTGGTCCACAGCAAAGGTAACGAGGTCTCGTTGATTGACACCAATAATCATCGCATCAACTAGTAGCGCTCGATCCAATTCGACCTCATCGTGCACTTCAACCAGGACATCAATGTCCACGAAGCGTGCCACTTCCATGCAACGAGCGAGTTCATCCTGAGATAACGCGGCAGCAATCAAGAGAACGCAATCTGCGCCCATGATGCGCGCATCACATACGTCACGCGGATCAACCGTGAAGTCTTTGCGCAGTACAGGTACATCGCAAGCGGCGCGCGCCGTTTGCAAGTCCGTCACAGAACCACCGAAATAGTTTTCATCGGTCAGCACCGAGAGACACGATGCCCCACCAGTTTGATACGCACGCGCCAACACATCTGGCTTCAAACCTTCATTCAGATCGCCTTTAGACGGTGACCGGCGCTTAATCTCAGCAATCACCGAGAGATGTGGAGTGTCTTGTATTGCTTTTCCAAATCCCCGTGGAGGCGCACTGCTACGAGCAACGTCCATCAGTTCAGTCAAAACACGTGAATCTCTCTGCGCACGCTGACGATGCCAGAGCAAAATGTCGTCAAGGTAGGTGCGAGTCATGCAACTACCAAAACAGGGCTTAGAGGCCCTTGCCACCTAATGGTGTCATCAAATGAAACTCTGGTGCTCCGCCGAACAGACCTCCGACTTTGGGTCCGAGTTGCTTGAACCACTCAGATGACATGTGTGCATCCATATCTGCCTGGCTGTCGTACATCTCGTACATCCACAACACATCATCGTTCCCAGCTTCGGCATGAATGATGTAGTAGCGAGTACCAGACTCGGCCTTTACATTCTCAAGGGCGAAATCCATGGCTGCTGCCAACTCTTTTCCCTTGCCTGGCGCTGCAGGCATCTTCACAATTGCTACGACTTTGCTCATGGTGTCCCCACTTTCAAATGCGCACCACCGGTGCACAACCCCAAACTACACGCCAAGCCCAACGGTTTAAAAGCCCAAGATACGAGCGACTTCGTTGTGCAAATCTGCAATCGGTACTCGAACCTGTTCGGTGGAATCGCGGTGCCTGATAGTCACTGCATTGTCTTCGAGCGTGTCGAAGTCGACCGTGACACACAGTGGCGTACCAATTTCATCTTGTCGGCGATAACGGCGACCAATGGCCTGCGTCTCGTCGTACTCACACATGTATCGCTCTGATAGTTGCTGATAGATCTCTTTGGCAACCGGCGACAAAGTGTCCTTCTTCGACAACGGCAGAACCGCCACCTTGTACGGCGCAAGGCGTGGGTGAAGGCGCAACACAGTGCGCGACTCACCGTTTACTTCATCTTCGTCGTACGCAGCCAACAAGAATGCGGCCATCGTGCGGTTGGCACCGGCTGCAGGCTCAACTACGTACGGAATGTAGCGCTCGTTAGTTGCTTGGTCGAAGAAATCCAACTTTTGGCCAGATGCATTTGAATGTTGAGTGAGGTCGAAGTCGGTGCGCTGAGCGATTCCCTCAAGTTCTCCCCATCCCCACGGGAACATGAATTCAACATCGCTAGTGCCTGCTGAATAATGCGAGAGTTCGTCTGCATCGTGAGCCCTGATACGCAACATCTCGCGTGGGATACCTAGTTCGACATACCAATCCATACGTGCTTGGCACCAGTACTCGTACCACTTCGGGCCTTCGGCTGGTGGAACGAAGAATTCAAGTTCCATCTGCTCGAATTCACGAGTACGGAAAATGAAGTTTCCTGGTGTGATTTCGTTGCGGAAACTCTTTCCAACTTGAGCAATACCGAATGGCGGCTTCTTGCGGCTTGTTTGCAAAACGTTAGAGAAATTCACAAACATGCCTTGTGCTGTCTCTGGACGTAGATACACATCTGCACCCGCAGCTTCAACGGGGCCAGCCGTGGTCTTAAACATCAAGTTGAAAGCACGTGCTTCAGTGAACTGACAACCCTTCATGCCTTGAGGGCAATCGCGCGTTTCAATGTGATCTTCACGGAAACGTCTTTTACATACTGTGCAATCCACGAGTGGGTCAGAGAAGTTGGCCAAGTGACCAGAGGCTTCAAAGATTTGTGGTGGCCCCAAAATTGCCGCATCAATAAGCACGACATCGTCTCGTTGCTGCACCATCGTGCGCACCCAAGCGTCTTTCACATTGCGCAACATCAATGAACCCAAAGGGCCGTAGTCATATGAGGAACGGAAGCCTCCGTAGATTTCGGCGCTTGGGTAAACAAACCCTCTGCGTTTACACAGATTGACTATCTGTTCAAGGTCTTTAGCGGGCATAGGTATCTAGCCTACAAGTGGCGGTCGAACACACCGAGACTTCGCAATTTTCGCTCGAGATGACTCTCCATGGCTTCCATCGCCAACTGGCTCACCTCGGTGACGGCTGAATTTTCTTCCATGTTCAGTGCTTCACTCATCTGGCCACCCAAGATCATTCGCAACAACGAGAGACCAGCAGCCGAGATAGGTACCCCCGACCGGCATGCACTGCAATGGACTCCACCTTCTTGCACGTCGAACGTCGCGATAGAGCCTTCCTCACCACAACGGACGCAGACATCCAACTGGGGACCGTGGCCTTCAATTGCTAGCAGTCGCCAATAGAAAGCACCGAGCATGAGTGGAGATCCGCGCTCGTTGAGCGCATGCAACGCGCGTGATAGCACGGCGTACAGATGTGGAACGGGTTCACGATCGGGAGTCAGTTTGTTGACAGCCTCCAACATCGACAGACCTTGATTCATACGATCAAAGTCCATACGCAACGCAGAGTGCGTGTGCACCAATTTCACTTCTGCAACGGTGTCGAGCTCACGACCACTGCGCAACGCAATGTCGACATGACTCATGGGTTCCAATCGTGCACCGATTGATGATTTCGTTTTGCGCACACCACGAGCAACGGCACGCACTTTGCCGTAGTTCTCAGTCAACAGCACAACAACGCGATCCGCCTCACCGAATTTGTATGAGCCAAGCACTACAGCGTGGTCTCTATACGTGCTCACGAGTCAAGACCACCAAAACGACGATGCCGACGATTGAAATCATCGATCGCTAACTCCAAATGACTGGAGTTCAAATCGGACCATGCAATGTCGAGAAACACAAGTTCGCTGTACGCAAGTTCCCACACCATTGATTCAGGCATTCGATGCGGTGGCCCCATCACTACAACCAAATCCGCTTCTTGCTCTGCTGGCTGCAACAACTCTTGTGACAACAGTTCTTCAGACATATCGTCTGGCGACACTCCGCGCCCACGCATTGCTTCCACATTGGCAGCAAAACGTTCATGACCACTTGCCATGCAGTCCACGATCACATTGACTCCATTGTCGCGGTGCCACACATAACGTTCACCGTGGCCAACTTCTGCAACAACAATTTTTCCGGTTGATTCCAAAAGATCACGGAATCTCACCTTTTCTGAAGCGTCAAAATCTTCGCCATGATGAGGAAGCAGCGTGACCCAATGTGCTCCACCAGCGGCAGCACCGTCCGACAACGCCTTCAAACGTCCCTGCCATTCAGCCGTGGTCATTTCAAGCCATTGACCAGGCGTACCACCAGACACCACTACATGCGAAAGACCATTTTCAGGAAAGTCAGCAGTATTCGGCACGCCCCTAGTCTCTCACGCCACACCTATAGAGCCCGTTGCACCACTCGCGACACAACGAGTAACTAGGGTGCTACTGCCATGAATGTCACTCCACCACCCCCCTTGCATGTGGCATGCATCATGGACGGCAATGGCCGGTGGGCCCGCCGCAAGGGCCTGCCGCGTACCGATGGTCACACCGCTGGTGAAGAGGCGTTGGCCGAAGTCGTACGCCAGGCAGCGCGCCGCTCCATTGGTTGGCTGACTGTTTTTGGGTTCTCTACCGAGAACTGGGTGCGACCTCGTACCGAAGTGCGTCACATATTGTCGTTGCACCGCAAGCTCTTCTCACGTACCGATGAGATGAATTCCAACAATGCTCGTACCAAGTGGATCGGCCGTCCCTTCTCTGAGCCTGGAGCACGCACACCCGTGTATGTGCAAAAGGCCATCACTAAAGCAATCGCCGACACTAAAAGCAATACCGGCCTCAATGTCACGGTCGCATTCGACTACGGCAGCAGAGCAGAACTAGTGCGAGCAGCCAAACGCGCCATGACCAATGGCCCAGTCACACCGCAATCAATTGAAGCAAATTTGTACGACCCACAGATGCCACAAGTCGATCTACTTGTTCGCACATCAGGCGAAACGCGTATTTCAAATTTTCTTTTATGGCAAATCACCGGCTCACATATTTACTTCACCGAGCGCACCTGGCCAGACTTCGACGCCAATGAGTTTGCTAAGGCTTTGTCTTCTTATGAAGAGCATTCCATCGCATGAGTGGATCATTAGCTGCACGTGCAGCAGTCGAGGCATTACGTAAGGTCACTAGTTCTTTCGACGGCGCCGAAGAACGTCAAGGACAAATTGACATGTCCGCAGCCATCGCCGAAAGTTTGGCTTCGGGACGTTCCATCATCGTGCAAGCAGGTACTGGTACCGGCAAATCTCTTGGCTATTTAGTTCCTGCATTACTGAACGGCAAGAAAACAGTCGTCGCTACGGCTACAAAAACACTGCAAGATCAGTTGCACCGCAATGACTTACCCCTGTTAGCGCAGCATCTCGGTATCGACTTCACTTGGGCAGTCATCAAGGGACGCAGCAACTACGTCTGCAAACAGCGCGTCAATGAACTGTCAGACAAATCTGCACAACTTGAGTTCGAAGAACTCTCTGGGTCCTACAAAAAGGAAGTCGATTCCATCATCGCTTGGTCGCGCACCACTGCCACCGGAGATTTTGAAGAACTAGATCACCTCCCTAGCGACCGCGCTCGCAGTGCTACCTCCGTTGGCAGCGACGAATGCCCTGGCCGAAAAAATTGTCCAGTTGGTAACGAATGCTTCGCGGAGAAAGCGCGTGAACGAGGCGCCGAAGCAGACGTGGTCGTTGTGAACTTGCATATATACGGGTTACACATTGCTAGTGGCGGCGCCTTGTTGCCGCCACACGAAGTAGTCATCTTCGACGAAGCCCACCAACTTGAAGCCGTCATGAGCGACACAGTTGGCGTAGAGCTAAGTGCAGGTCGTTTTTCTTCCCTTGCATCTGCAATCAGGAAAGTAATTGCCGATCCCACGGTCTCATCGAAAATGGAACAAGCAGGTACTCGTTTCTCTGCGGCACTCACACCATTTCACGGCAACCGTCTTTCCACCCCAATGCCCACCAGCATCACTGAACCACTCTCCATCGCTCGCATTGAGATTGGTGGCCTCATCGGCCAGCTTCGCGGCATCAAGACAGATAACGAAGCCACCAACCAAAAAAACCTGCGCGCTCAAACTCAAGCCAATCGTTTAGTCGAAGCGCTCGACCTTGCTCTTGGCAAGTACGAGGGATACGTGGCATATGTACAGGGAAGCACAGAGCGCCCACAATTACGCATTAGTCCATTACACGTTGGCGATGTCATGTCGGGTTCAGTGTGGGGAAATGTGGCAGCAGTGCTCACTAGCGCCACTATCCCCAATTCGTTGCCCGCACGAGTTGGCCTACCCCTTGAAGGCACCGAAGTCATCAGCGTGGAAAGTCCGTTCGATTACGAGAAGAACTCGCGACTGTACTGCTCGCCTGATTTCCCCGATCGAAACTCTCCCAATTTCACCGCATTTGTTCACGACGAATTGGAAACACTCATTCGCGCTGCAGGTGGACGCACATTGGCTCTGTTCACCAGCAACAAAGCACTCAACCAAGCAACAGAGGAAATGCGTTTGCGCCTTCCATATCCCATCTTGAGTCCATCGGATTATCCACGTCAAAGACTCATTCAGATGTTCCTTGAAGACGAGAACTCATGCATTTTTGCATCCCAGTCATTTTTTCAAGGTGTAGACCTTCCTGGACGCACCTTGTCGCTGGTTGTGCTCGACAAATTGCCATTCCCACGCCCGGACGACCCATTACTCGAGGCGCGTCGTGAGGCCGTCGGCAAAGATGTTGCGTTTGGCCAAATCGACTTGCCGATTGCTGCCACTTCGTTGGCGCAGGCAGCAGGCCGCTTGATTCGCACCGCAAATGACAAAGGTGTCGTCGCCGTACTTGACCGCAGGCTGGCTGTTGCCGGATACTGGCGCACACTCATTGGCGCACTTCCCCCCATGACACGTACGCGCAACCGTGAAGAGATCGAAAAGTTCCTTCAAGACATCACTGACGACCGTCAGGATTAGTAGCCGAGTCGCTCCAGGCGGTCCAGATTCTGTTGCCAGTCTTTGTCGACAACCACATGCAACTCGATGAAGGCACCTTCAGGCATCTGAGAACGAACCTGTATCCCTACTTGCTTTAGGAGTTCACCACCCTTGCCGATGACCATTCCCTTTTGACTCTCGCGCTCAACATAAATCTCGCAACGCACTCGTGGCCATTCCCACTCGGTCACTTTCGTAGCAACTGAATACGGCAGTTCATCTTTCAACACTGCAAGAAGTTGCTCGCGCACTAGTTCTGCCACCCACTGGGAATCATCAGTGTCTGTAACCATGTCGGCTGGGTAATACTCCGGACCCTCAGGCATGCGTGCAGCAAGCGCAGCGAGAAGTTCAGGAACACCTTCGCCAGTTCGTGCAGACACTGGGAAATACTCAGCAGCTTCAAGCGCAGAAACAGCCTGCAATTGCGACATCAATTGCTCTCGCGTTGCTTTGTCGGATTTATTCACAATTACAAATGCGTTCTTGATGTCGATACGATCTGCAACCCATTGGTCACCCTTACCGAACGGTTTACATGCATCAATAATGAGACACACGATGTCTACATCTTTCACACTGTCGAGAGCAGTTGCATTCACTCGCTCACCTAGTGGCGTGACAGGCTTGTGAAGACCAGGAGTATCGACAAAAACAATCTGAGTTTCGCCTCCGTGGTACACGCCACGAATACGAGTGCGAGTCGTTTGCGGCTTGTTGGAGACGATGGAGATCTTGACTCCACAAATTGCGTTCACCAATGTTGACTTCCCAACATTTGGTCGACCAACAAAGGTCACGAATCCACTGCGCACATCAACAATGTAGTGACTTTTACACTGCAGTGTGCAAAATAATGAATCTTCACTCTTTTGATGACTTGAGATGAGCGAGGGTGCATGACTTCAACCCAACACACCTGACACACTGAAGACATGTTTTCTTATGCATTCAAAAACTTGGATCCGAAAAAGTGGTTCGACCGCATGCACCCCCAAACGCTTGCCATCGCAATGTTCCTTCTCTACATCGATGGGGCTTTTGCGGTTGTCGCACTTCTCGACCAGTCGGGAGAGATCGGCTTCCTGCGCCTTCTCGGTGGCCTAAACCTGCTCTTTGCCTTATGCATGGTGGTCGCATACATCGGGGGCGCATTCCTTATGGCCAACGGCAAGCGTCTTGGGTGGATCATTGCCGTAGCCGCATCCTTCTCGCCCTTTATTGCACGTCAGTTGATCACCCTGAGTACGAACTACGGAGATACAACCTGGGTCCTCACCGGTGGCGACACCATCGGGTTCCTGTTCGACGCGGCATTGGTTGCTCTCTTGCTCCATTCCATGACCCAGCAATACGTCAAAAGATGGCTCCGTTAATCCCTCAACCCTTGCGCTGTGACACACTGAGTACATGGCACCACGACATATTGAATCCATCGAAGCACTAAAAGGCCTTATCGGCGAACACCTCGGGTACTCCGAGTACATGGATGTCTCGCAAGAGCGCGTCAACGAGTTCGCAGAAGCGACCGGAGACTTTCAGTGGATTCACATCGATGTTGAAAAAGCAAACGCTGGCCCTTTTGGCGGCCCAATCGCACACGGTTACCTCACTTTGTCCCTCGGACCTGTACTTCTGCCTCAGGCATTCACCGTTGGTGGTATTGCAATGGGAGTGAACTACGGCGCAAACAAGGTTCGTTTCATTGCTCCAGTAAAAGTGGGCTCTCAGATTCGTGCTGGCTTCAAGCTTCTTACAGTTGAAGACACAGCTGGTGGCGCACGCGTCACCCTCGAGGCCACCTTCGAGTGCGAAGGCGCTTCAAAGCCTTCGTGCGTTGCGGAAGTTATCTACCAGTACTTCGCCGGCTAACTAACTCTTTTAGCGAAAGTTGGGAATTACTTTCGTCGCAAACAGTTCAAGAGTCTTAGTTGATGGGTAATCAGCACACCACGGAATGAACCCGGTGCATCCCGCGTCTAGATACTTCTGAATCTTTTCGCTCACTTGCTCTGGCGTGCCCACCAAGGCCTTGGCTCGCCAAGACTCAGCGGGTTCGCCCCAAAGATTCTTAGAGCCAGCCTCAATGATTTCTTTCTCAGTTTCACGAATGAATACTTCGCTAGAGATGGTCTTACGAATGGTGTCCTCGTCTCGACCGATGATGCGGCAATGATCTTGCAAGATTGCACGCTTCTTTGTGAACTCTTCTAGCGAGCTTCCGAAGTTCGACACGTCGGCATGTTCGGCAACAACGCGCAAGGTCAACTGCTCTCCACCGCCGCCGATCCATACGGGCGGAGTTGGTTGCTGCAATGGCTTGGGGTCACAATTTGCGCGAGACATCTTGTAGTACTTGCCGTCGTAGTTTGTCTCTGCGTTTGTCCACATTGACTTCACGATTTCGACAGTCTCGCGCAGCATTCCGATGCGGTCAGAAGGCTTTGCAAATTCGTAGCCGTAGCCCTTGTATTCACTTTCGTACCAACCAGCGCCGATGCCCCAGTCGAGGCGACCGCCAGAAATGACGTCGACGGTGGATGTGATCTTTGCTAACAGACCTGGGTTTCGGTAACTGTTGCAACCCACCATCTGTCCAAGCCTGATGCGGCTCGTGCGCTGACTGATTGCAGCAATGGTGGTCCAACATTCAAAAACTGCTTCTTGTGCCGGCTTTGGAACATTGTGGAAGTGGTCATAGACCCAAATTGAGTCATACCCAAGTTTTTCAGCGAGAACTGCGACATCTACAGATGTCTGCCACTGGGCTTGAGCACCCTCAATGCCAGCAAGTTCCATCTTCCAGCCTTGTGGAATGAATACTCCGAAAATTGGATTGTGGGAATTGTTCGACATAGTCCCTCCTTGCACATCGAGGTTATCGTTCATCTATGTCGCTCTTCCCACCCGCAGTTCTCAGCATCGCCGAAATACACGAGGCAATTGCCGCCACTCGACCAGATGAAGAGTGCCTCATATTTCGTGAGAAGCGTTTCACATGGAATGACATCACACTTCGCACTCGCCAACTAGCTAACTACCTGGCATCGCAAGGTCTTGGCTGCCAGACCGAACGAGATTCATTGTTGAATTGGGAGTCTGGACAGGATCATCTAGCTATCTATCTTCACAATGGCAATGAATACCTCGAGGCAATGCTCGGTTCTTGGAAAGCACGCGTTGCGCCATTCAACGTGAACTATCGCTACGTAGCCGAAGAGCTTGAATATCTGCTGAAGGATTCGAACGCCTCAGCTTGCATCGTGCACTCGCGGTTTGCACCACTGCTAGCAGCAGTTCGTCCAATGCTGCCGAATCTTCGCGTTGTAATTCAGGTGCCGGACTCCTCTGGCAACCCATTGCTCGATGGTGCGGTTTGGTACGAAGATGCGCTCGCTCAATCACCCAGCACAAAACCTGCTGCTGGTTATCACGGCGATGATTTATACATCCTGTACACGGGCGGTACCACCGGAATGCCGAAGGGTGTTCTCTGGCGAAATGCTGACGCAGTTGTTGAATGTTTTGGCGGCTCGAAGACAGCCGCCACTGTTGAAGAATTCGTTGCAGAGGCAACGGGCGCGCTGCGTGCTGTTCCTAGTCCGCCGTTCATGCATGGCGCTGCACACTGGATCGCCATGCGTACATGGTTGTCAGGTGGCACCATCATCGTTCAGTCGCAGCCAGACCGCCTTGACGCTGATGACATCTGGGGAATCATTGAAGCCGAGCGTGCAAACTTCCTGCTGATTGTCGGTGACGCCTTTGCACGACCTCTCCTTGATGGTCTCGCGACCTCAAATCATGACTTGTCGTCACTGCTCTCCATATTGTCGGGCGGCGCACCCCTCTCGGCGAACCTGAAAGTTGAATTCCACTCGTACCTACCGAACGTCATGGTCGTAGATGGACTTGGGTCATCTGAAGCAGGCGGCCAACTGTCGCAAGTTGCAACAGGCGAATCATCAACTACTGGCGCATTTCCATTAGCACCACAAAATCACATCTTGTCTGAAGACCTCACTCGTGAACTTGAAGCTGGTCACGAAGACCTTGGATGGTTGGCCAAAAGCGGACGCTTAGCCCTGGGCTATTTGCATGACGAAGCAAAGACCAAAAAGACATATCCAGTTGTTAATGGAGTTCGCTATGTAGTTCCTGGTGATCGCGCACGACTCACAGCAGACAACATGATTGAAGTACACGGGCGCGACTCTGTCACCATCAACTCCGGTGGAGAGAAGATCTTCGCCGAGGAAGTGGAAGCCGCCGTCAAAGCACATCCCGATGTATATGACTGTGTCGTAGCGGGTCGCCCGAGCGAACGCTGGGGAAACGAAGTCGTAGCTGTAGTGCGTCTAAAAGAAGGCGCTCAAGCTAACGAACAGTCACTACTCGCAGAAGCTGAGAACCACATTGCGCGCTACAAATTGCCGAAAGCATTCGTATTTGTACCCGCCATTGTTCGTTCACCAGCAGGTAAAGCAGATTATCGATGGGCGAAACAAACCGCCCTCGATGCTGCCAAATAATCAGAACGCTTAGATCGGGAGATCGCCAGTAGCAGTACGAGTACTACCGGTATCAGTAAACGCTTTGATAGTGATTTCAGCGATGCGCATTTGATGAATTTCGTCTGCACCATCAGCAAAGCGAGCCCAACGCGCGTTTTGCGCCATGCCAGCAAGAGGCGTATCAGTTGAGTACCCCAATGCTCCGTGCACTTGAATCGCGCGGTCGATAATGCGGTTCAAACTATTAGCAACAAAGTGCTTGGCCATTGAAACTTCTTGACGGAAGTCTGTACCGGCATCAATCTTTGATGCTGCGTGAAGAATCATAAGTTTGCACTGGTACAACTCCATAGCCGAGTCAGCAATCAACCACTGAACACCCTGCTTCTCTGCGAGTAGCGACCCATGCGAGTAACGGTTAAGCGAACGCTCCACCATCATGTCGAGTGCGGTCTCTGCTTGTGCCACCCAACGCATGCAGTGCGCAAGACGAGCAGGTCCGAGTCGGTACTGACCAAGACGATGTCCGTTTCCACGGCCACCAAGAATTTGTGAGTCATGGACTCGCAAGTCTTCAAGGACAATTTCAGAGTGTCCCGTCGCACCATGCATTGTTTCTACTTCACGAACGTCGTTCCAGCCCTTGCTTGGGAGGTCGATGATGAAGGCGGTGTTTGCTCCTCGAGAACCTTCAGGAACATCCATTTCGGTGCGCGCAATCAAGATTGCAAATTTTGCACGGCGCGCGCCGGAGATAAACCACTTGTGACCATTGATAATCCACTCGTCACCGTCTTTGATTCCGTGCGTACGAATTAATGTCGGATCCGATCCTGCAACTTCTGGCTCTGTCATTGCGAAGCAAGAAGATGACACTCCATTTACTAAAGGCTTCAGGTACTTCTCCTTCTGCTCATCAGTAGCCCAGTGCAGCAACGTATGCATGTTGCCTTCGTCGGGAGCTTGACAGTTGAACACCCAAGGCCCCACGCGTGTCTTTGCCGCCTCGGCCTGCACCATTGCGAGAGCAACGTGCCCAAGGCCCATACCGCCCCACTCCTTTGGCATGTGTGGCAACCAGAGTCCAACTTCAACAGCCTTCTTACGAAGACCAATCAATTCGCGCACGTACTCTGCATGCATCTCGGGTGCCATGTCGTCGCGATGACCGAAAGGTTCCATCGCTGGCTTGATCACGTTGTCAATAAAGTCGCGAACCTTGAGCCGAATTGCTTCGTGTTCTGGTGCAAGGGTGAAATCAATCATGGGGTGCCTCCAATTGACACAGTGGTTTCAATCATTCTTATGCCCCGTGACCAATGTCTGCGAGTCAAGAGTCTGTCTGTGCCGATTCAGAGCAATAGCCTTGCCCTGTGACCACTCCAGACCCCAACCCTCGTCCAACGTGGGACACACAATCCCTCCCCCAAGGAGAAGACAAGGCGCGCATGGTGCAGTCCATGTTCGATGCCATTGCACCTCGTTATGACCTCGTCAATCGTGTAATGACATTTCGTCTCGACGTTCGGTGGCGCAAACGTGCAGTGAGAGACCTTCAACTCCCTTCAGGTTCGCTCGTACTTGACCTAGCCGCTGGCACTGGTGACTTATGCATCGATCTTCGACGCGCCAAATTGCGTCCCATTGCCATGGATTTGTCATTCGGCATGTTGAGTGCTGATCGAAGCAACGCTCCACGCACCCAAGCTGACATTCTTCGACTTCCTGTGCCCGACCATTCAGTCGATGGCATCATCTGTGGGTTTGCGTTGCGGAACCTGGTTGACTTGCCAACTTTCTTTGCTGAGTGCGCACGCGCCATAAAGCCAGGCGGTCGCGTCGCGTTACTAGATGTGGGTGTTCCGCACAACAGACTCATCCGATTCGGGAACAACATCTACTTCGGAAAAGTTGTGCCACGTATTGGGGCACTTCTCAGCGACGGGCCTGCATACCGTTACCTGCCACGCAGTGTGGCGTATTTACCTGAACGCCATGAGTTGCTGCAGATGTTGCAAACTGCTGGTTTTGCAGACGCAACACACACGCAACTATCTGGTGGCCTCACGCAGTTAATGGTCGGCACACGCAACTCATGATCTACCGCACCGTCACAGTCTCTACTGAGTTCGACTTGAACGCAGTATGTGGCGGCGATGGTGTGCTGTTCGTACAGAGTGGTTTTGGTTCTGCGGGGCGAAATGAGATTCTTCGAACCGATTCTGACGCCATGCGTGCCGTACTAAACGAAATGACGTTGTCTCGTTATGCGCAACCAACAGAATCAAGTTTGGCAACACCGGTTGCGTTTGGCCTTGTTCCCTTTCTACCGAAGAATCCTTCAGTTTTTCTCCTTATGGGTGTCACGTTCACCAAGCACTCTGATGGATCTGCAACCATGACTGTCGTGAGCGATTCTGAAGACGAACTCACCGACGAATCACTTCAGACCCTTTTGGCGAGCAGCAATGATTCTCGTCCACCGCGTCCGTCCAGTAACTCATATCGGGTCTCACCTGTCATGCCGGTTGGTCGCTATCTAGACACGGTCACAGCCGCACGTGACGCTGTACGTGCCGGCTTGTTACGTAAGGCAGTCATCGCCAGAGATATTGAAGTGCACGCAGACGACCCCATTGATACTCATGCAGTTCTATTGCGCCTACGCGCCCTATTTGGTAGCAGTTATCGATATTGCATCAACAACATGATTGGTGCCTCACCTGAATTGCTTGTTGAAGTAACGGGCCGAACAGTTCGCAGCCACCCTCTTGCAGGAACTGCGCCACGTTCTGGCGATGCAGAGACAGATGCAGCGTTAGCCGAAGCATTGATTGCAAGCACGAAAGATCAACTGGAACATCGTGTCGTCATCGACATGGTGCACGACACGCTGCTTCCCCACTGTTCATATCTTGATTGGGAGGCAGAGCCATCCATCGTGACTGTCGCAAACGTGCAGCACCTTGGAACGGCCATTGAAGGCGCACTTCACGACCCTCCAGCGCATGTGTTTACTCTCGTTCAAGCACTCTGCCCAACGCCCGCATTAGGTGGATTTCCCTCTTCTGAAGCAATCGATTTCATCACTGAACATGAAGAGATGGACCGCAACTTTTATGGTGGAGCCGTTGGCTGGATGAACAAAGATGGCGACGGATGCTTTGCAGTCACCATTCGCTGTGCAGAGTTGTCAAACGATCGCCGGAGTGCTCGTTTGTTCGCGGGAGGCGGAATAGTTGCGGACAGTAATCCCTATTCGGAATTAGCCGAGACTCAAGCAAAGTTTCAAGCGATGCTGTCAGCCATTGTCAGGCCGTAGCAAGAACGGCTGCAGCGATACTGCTATTCAATTCTTCGTGCTGACTGACATTCACGGAGCGATCTAGCACCACTTCCACAATCTTGGTTCCCGATTGAGCGAGAGCGTCACGCAAAGACTCTTCGTCGGTAGCACAGAAGTACGAAAGCCCATAGGTTTTTGCAACGTGCTCAAACGAGACACCGTGTGGAGTTCCGTATAACAATTCAAACGTGGCCCGGTCTAGATGTTCTGCTTGCGGCAAAAATGAAAAAATAGATCCACCATCGTTGTTAGTCACCACAATGGACATGTCTACGGTGCGACGATTCAATGCCAGTAGACCGTTCACATCGTGCAACAGGGCAACATCACCAATAAGCAATGAAGTTGGCGAACCGGAACCGAGCGCGACACCCACTGCCGTACTCACGACTCCATCAATGCCGTTAGCACCTCGGTTCGAATGCACTGTGACACCACTTGTCACCGAACCAAACCACTCGACATCTCGAATAGGCATAGAAGACGAAATCATGAGTTGGTCACCTACGGCCAAGGACGATGTCAACACCCTCGCCACCGTTGGTTCGGAAAAGTTTTTCGCAGTCCACGCAGCAATTGCTTTCTGTGCAGCAGTTTCGGCTCTTTGCCAACTGAGTAACCATTCCTTGCTGTTTGCACGAACAAGCGGAATCAGTCGTTCACACATCAATCCAACATCACCACTCACAGACAAATTGTTTGAGTGCTGCGGATCGATCACCGATGGCGTACTAGAGATATGAATCTTGAACGCATCAAGATTGGATACCCACTGTGCCAACACTTTGGAGGCCGGTGGTTCGCCAATCCACAACACCACGTCTGGTGTGTGAGCGGAAACAAATTGCGACACTCGGACAATGCTGTCGAATGCCAAAACAACAGATTCATCACATTCACGCAATCCACTACGTGGGTCTGCAAACACCGGCCAATTCAAAGCCTTCGCGACACTTAGGACATCTCGGGTTGCGCCTCGTCCGGCGATAACGATGCCCGTCTTGTCGGTCATTTGAGCCGCGATAGTTGCGATGACGGATTGGTCGACGCCTTGAGCATGAAAAGTTTGCGACCATGCACCATCACGTGCCGTTGGTAATTCCTGAACGTTTCCGACTAAAGGTTCCCTAAATGGAAGGTTGAGGTGAACAGGGCCGGGACGAGCCCCGAGGCTTTCCGCATAACTTCGCGCAGCCAGCGCACGCCACGAACCGCGTGCATCATCGGATGGAACTCCGGGGTCGTGACTCCATCGCACAGCAGACCCAAAGAGTTTTGTCTGATCAATGGTTTGAGGAGCGCCAACATCTCGCAATTCGGGCGGCCTATCAGCCGTACACACGATGATGGGCACATTGCTCTGATGAGCTTCCACAACAGCGCCATGAAAATGAGTGGCAGCAGTGCCAGATGTACACAGCAAAATCGCTGGTCGGCCCTGCGCCAAAGCAATACCAAGCGCGGCAAAAGATGCACTGCGCTCATCATGGAATATGTGGACTTCAATTTCGTCGCGATGCGCAAGTGCAACTGCCAGAGGCGTGCTCCGACTTCCTGGGGCAACCATCGCATGGCGAACCCCTTGTCGAATCCACTCATCCACCAAGGTGGCACAAAAGGTGGCTGCGGTGTCGCCGATAGAACTCATGTCACCTATCGTGTCACCTGTGAGAGTGGAAATTTGGTCCGACGTTGTTTGCCCATGGTGCTTTATAGGTAAGCGCCGTTTTGAGGCTGCAATTGCCCGTCTGCGCGAGAAAGGTGTCACGGAGCCCATAGAGGTGGTGTACAAGGCTTTCCAGCTGGACCCAACAGCCCCTGCTGGCGTGGCCACCCCAGTCGTGGACGCCTACGCCAAGAAATTCGGTGGACGCGAGCGAGCTGAACAGATATTGCGCCATGTCACCGATGTCGCCGCTCAAGACAATATTGAATTCAATATGGACATCGCAGTTCGGGCTAACACCATCTTGGCCCACCGAGCTCTTCATTGGGTGCTGTCTCATCATGGTGCAGAAATGCAATCGGCGTTCAAAGAAAACTTGCTGAGCGCTTACTTCACCGAAGGACGCAATGTGGGCGATGCAGATGTGGTCGCCGACTGTGCGCAGGCTCTTGGACTCGACGCCATCGCACTTCGCCAGTGGCTCGACACAGATGAAGGAAACTCTGAAGTCTTGGAAGATTTCCAGGGCGCAGCTGCTCGCGAAATAACTGCTGTTCCATCATTTGTCATCGACAATAAATTTCTTATCCCCGGCGCTCAGGACATCGACGTTTTTATCAACGTCATGGAACGCGTCCTTTCTAAATGACACTTTCGTCCCACGCCATTGGAAACGGTTCACCGGCCACATTTCTTCATGGTTTTACCCAGACCTCTCGCAGTTGGTCCCACTTAGTAGAGAAGTTGCCGTTCACCAGCACATTGATTGATTTACCTGGCCACGGCGATTCGCCAGACGGCAGACGCTCGCTCACGCAAACTGCTGAAGAGATCGCAGATACCATGCCAACAGGATGTCTTATCGGTTATTCCATGGGCGCGCGCATGGCATTGCATACCGCATTGCAACATCCACACAAGGTCAGTGCACTTGTTCTTATTAGCGGAACAGCGGGCATACGAGACAATGCCGAGAGAACGGCACGCAGACTCAGCGACATCGAACTTGCCACTCGCATTCAAGAATTGGGAGTACCTGCATTCATAGATGAGTGGTTATCCCAACCGCTTTTTGCGGGTCTTAACTCTGTGACGAATCAACGAGCAGATCGACTGCGCAATCATCCGGTGGGCTTGGCAGATTCTCTTCGTTTCGCAGGAACAGGCACGCAAGAACCACTATGGGATCAACTGCACATGTTGACTATGCCTGTATTGCTCATGTGCGGAACTACAGACACAAAGTTTCATGCCATCGCTCTGGAAATGGCGACGATTATTCCCAACGCAACTTGTATAGCGATAGAAGGTGCTGGCCACACAGTGCACCTAGAACAACCCAAAAGGTTTACCGAAGAGTTGCTTCGTTTTACAGCAACTAAATAAGTGCGATAGCAATTCCTGCTGCGTATGTGAGACCCATAATCATCTGTGCCTTTCCGACAGCACCAAGAACAATGATGAGGTCTTTCCCTTTTGCACCGCGTGCCACAGCATCAAGTGCCGGCTTCACTGCGATAACGCCCACCAGACCAAACAAAGCAAATGGGCCCGCAACAAACGAAGTCACGATAATCACGATGCCAGCAACCGCGATCAAAGATGCAAACAAATAGCGGGTCTTCACATCACCCAAGACCACGGCAAGCGTCCGCTTCCCCGCAACAGTGTCACCAGGAATATCACGCAAGTTATTGATGACAAGTAAAGAGCAAGCAAAACAGCCGGCCACAACACTTGCTAATAGGCCCATCAATGTCATCTGTTCAGCCACTACATATTCCGTGCCGATCGTTGCTACGACTCCGAAAAACACAAAGACGAACACTTCACCTAAGCCTGCATAACCGTAAGGACGTGGGCCACCTGTATACGTCCATGCCGCTGCAATAGACACAACACCTACAAGAATCAATAACCAAGTGGTGACAATCGCAAGCGCAAGTCCGGCCACAGCAGCAATACCAAAAGCCACGAACGCTGCCCTCTTTACAGACGACGCACTTGCTACACCGGATCCGACTAACCGAAGTGGACCCACCCGCACAGCATCGGTTCCCTTGATGCCGTCTGAGTAGTCATTTGCATAATTAACGCCAACCTGCAGAGCCAAGCTCACAATCCCAGCCAATGCTGCACGCCACCAAATGGAATTCTCACGAGAAGCGGCGCATGCCATACCGATGAAAACGGGCACTACAGCGGCCGGCAAAGTGCGGGGACGGGCACCAAGTATCCATTTCTTCCAGCCAAGAGATGCAGGGGTCGGTTGATTCGTCATGCATCTAGTGTCGCACGGGTCGTACGCTAAAAGAGTGAACGAACTCGTCTGCCTCGACTTACCCCTGGGTGATGCGTTCATAAACAGGTTGAAATCTGCGTGGGACGCTGGCGACGCCATCTTTCCCCTCGATCAACGTTTGCCCGCTGCAGCACGAGCTGAAGTGTTGCAAGCCATCCAACCGACGGTCATCGTCGATGCCAGTGGGGATACGCGTACAGGAGGCAACAAGGTTGCAGATGGTGATGCTGTAGTTATCGCTACCAGCGGTACTACCGGTGCAGCTAAGGGTGTTGTACTCACGCATCACGCAATTCAAGCAAGTGCAAAGGCCACAAGTGCGCGCCTCGGAATTACTAAAGACGATTGCTGGTTTGCCTGTCTACCTCCCTCACACATTGGTGGACTATCGGTAGTTCTGCGATCCATAATCATGGGAACGCGATTCATAACTGCCCCATCGTTCACTGTGGATGCCTTTAACAACGCAGCCAAAGATGGGGCAACAATCGTCTCGCTGGTGTCTACTGCAATGCAGCAAGTCGACACATCGCTGTATCGCACCATTGTTCTCGGTGGAGCCAAAGCGCCACTACACAGGCCAGACAACTCTGTGATTACTTATGGACTCACCGAGTCAGGAAGCGGAGTTGTCTACAACGGGCTTCCACTCGATGAAGTCGAGATTGAAATACGTGATGGTGTTGTCTTTCTTCGTGCACCCATGCTGTTGCGTTCTTATCGAGATGGCGCAACTCCTCTCGTCAATGGGTGGCTACGCACAGGCGATCGTGGTTACATCTCCGACAACGGCTTGTTACATGTAGAGGGTCGCGAGGGAGATCTCATTGTCACAGGCGGCGAAAACGTGTGGCCTGAACAAGTTGAGACGCGCCTAAGTGCGTTGACGGAGGTTCGTGATGTGTGCGTGGCTGGCGTGCCGGATAGCAAGTGGGGTCATGCCGTTCACGCGTTCGTTGTCCTGGAGCCAGGAGCAAGTTTGTCTATTGATGTGGTTCGTGAATGGGTGAAGGAAACCTTGCCTGCATACAGTGCGCCACACGCCGTGCATGTAGTCGCAGAGATCCCTCGAACTGCGTTGGGGAAACCTCAGCGCAACATTCTTGTGAGCTCAATTACCAACTAACCAGCATTTGATGTGCTGAGTCCAGCGCCGCCATCAATCACATACGTCTCACCCGTAATCCAACTGGCTGCTTCCGATGCTAAGAAAGTTGCGAGGTTTGCAATGTCTTGTGGTTCACCCAAGCGGCGCACAGGAACTGTCTTTGCAATTTTGTCGCCAAAGTTTTCAACTAGGAAACTCGCAAAGTCTGTCTTCACGAGGCCCGGCGCAATGCCCACTACTCGGTTCGGCCCGATCTCGCTTGCAAGTTGGCGTGTGTAATGAATGAGGGCGGCCTTAGTGAGGTTGTAAATGCCAAGCCCACCACCATCCGTGCGTAGCCCACCCACTGATGCGATATTGATGATGACGCCGGGATTGTCCTTGAACGATGCTTCGTACGCAGCCTGTGTCCACTGAATCGGTGCTTTCAAGTTCACCTGAAATGTTTTTTCGTAACGACTTTCATCAACTCCAAGAGTTGGTCCGTAGTACGGGTTGGTAGCCGCGTTGTTCACCAAGATGTCGAGTCGTCCAAACTTTTCGATGGTCTCACGCACAACATCTGCGGCAGCAGTTGGGTCACCAACGTTTGCAGGGCGGATTGCAACTTCTCCATCAATGCCCTCCATGGAAGAAGCATCAATCTTTCGAGAAACCATCATCACGCTCGCACCGGATTCTGCGAATGTCTTAGCGATAGCCAGACCAATACCGCGCGATGCTCCCGTGACTAGAGCTACTTTGCCTTTAAGTGAAATTTCCATACGGGAAAACTAATCGCCCGAGACTGGCAACTACTTACTCGACATCCACAACGGGCAGCACGCGGACTTTCGTGATGCGCCTTCCCTCTAGTTCGTCAACAACAAAGCGCCAACCATCTATCTCTAGGGATTCACCGGTGACTGGGACGTGCTCGAGAATGCCGAAGAGAAAACCGCCTACTGTGTCGAACTCGTCCTCATCCAGCTTTGTTTCAAAGTGATCGTTGAATTCAGAGATGGCCATACCGGCGTCAACGAGCGACTCGCCGTTTGGAAGTGAACGCACCATCGGGTCTTCGTCGTCGTGCTCATCAACAATCTCGCCAACTAACTCTTCAAGACAATCTTCCAAAGTGACCAGACCCGTAATGCTTCCGTATTCGTCAGCCACAATCGCCATATGAAAGTGGTCGCGTTGCATTTCTCGCATCAACTTCGCAACTGGTTTGTTTTCTGGGATAACTACAGCGGGGCGAATCAATGAATCAACCGATTGAGATCCTTCGCCTGCCCTAATTCTCTTCATCAAGTCTTTTGTATATGCGATACCGACAACGTCTTGATTGCCATCTTCGTCTTCACTCATGACTGGCATGCGGCTCACGCCATGTTCAAAGGCTTCGTCAATTGCGGCATCGATAGTGCTTCCGAAATCCACACTGACGATGTCAGGCCGTGGTCTCATGATTTCTCGCACAACTGTGTCACCGAACTCAATGATGGATTCGATGAGCTCTCGTTCCTCGTGCTCAATCACTTCCTCCTGGGCAGCAGCTTCCACCAACCCAAGGAATTCCTGTTCGCCAACAAAGGGACCCTGTTCTAGGCCCTTTCCTTTTACGACAATGTTCGTAAGACCGATCAAACCTTTTGAAATCATCATGAGTGGCCAAAAGCCAACGAGAAGGGAAATGAGCTTCGATGTAGACAATGCTGCGCGATCAGGCTGTTGTACGGCATAGGTCTTCGGGACTGCTTCGGCGAAGACAAAGAACACGACCACGTTCAACAGCACACCAATGGCAACGCCTGTTGGCCCGAACAATCGGCCAGATACAACACCGGTCAACGTGGCTTGCACTGTCTGGCACACGTTCACAGATAGCAGCAACGGATTAACCCATCGCTCAGGATGACTTACCAAACCGAGGAGAGCTTGCCCGCCTTTGCTGCCAGAATCTGCAAGTGCTTGAGCCTTTGGTTTGGAGACGCGCGACAAGCCCATCTCAGCAATTGAAAGCACTATGAGAACACATAGCAACAATGCAATTGCTACGAGCATCCACCAGTCGGCACTGGTTGGTGTTGCTGCAATCATTCTTTGTGTTCCTGTCTAAAGGTTGTCGGAGCAGGACCGCCCCAGTGATGCGTAGTCAAGATGTCTAACTCTCGAGACCGCATATCGGCGGTTGTCTCTGGGTTGTCATGGTCAAACCCTAAAACATGGAGAACGCCATGTACCACCAATAGAGCCAACTCATCATCCATGGTTCCCGCATGCTCGCCATATTGCTGTTGAGCCACCGAAGGGCACACGATCACGTCGCCCAACAACGTAGGCATATCGTCGTGATCAGGGTGCGGCCTGGAAGGCCCGCGAGTCAGTGCGCCAGGTCCTTGAGACTCAGTCACCTCTACTCCATCTAATGGGAAGGCGAGAACATCTGTGGGGCCGACTTTGCCCATGTGCTCAGCGTTGAGGTCAGTCATGGTTTCCGTGTCCACAAAAAACAGTGACAATTCACATCCCCCCCGAACTCCAGCATGCATCAGTGCATTCACTGCCAATGTTCGCCAGCGAACAAGGTCCACTTCTATGCCTGATTGTTCGTCTGAACAGAACACTTCCGGTACTCCATCGCCACCCGTGCGCTTTGGGGTTTGTATTCGAGGCCTCATGTCACTCATGAGGACGACTTCCGCGTACTCGCCCGTTTTGCATCGGCAACTGTTGCTCGCTCATAGGCAGCAACAATGTCGGCAACAATACGGTGCCGCACAACATCCGATCCGTCTAAGTAAACAAAACCGAGAGAGTCAATGCTTCCCAATTTCTTCTCTAGTCCCACTAGTCCACTGCGACCATCAGGTACGTCAATCTGTGAAACGTCTCCAGTGACGACTACTTTCGATCCGAAACCAATTCGAGTTAAGAACATCTTCATTTGTTCAGGAGTGGTGTTCTGTGCCTCATCAAGAATGATGAACGAGTTGTTTAATGTACGGCCGCGCATGAATGCCAAAGGCGCAACTTCAATAGTTTGACGCTCAATCAGTTTCATCGCCGCTTCTGGATCGACCATGTCATAGAGAGCGTCATACAAAGGCCGAAGGTATGGGTCGATTTTTGCCATTAAGTCACCAGGTAGAAAGCCCAAACGTTCTCCGGCTTCCACCGCTGGGCGAGTCAACACGATGCGCTGCACTTGTCGAGCGTGTAACGCTTGCACTGCCATTGCGACTGCCAACCAACTCTTGCCAGTACCTGCGGGTCCGATACCGAAGGTGATTGTGTTTTCACGAATGGCGTCGACATATCTTTTTTGACCAGCTGTCTTCGGACGCACCATGCGACCTCTAGCCCCTTTCAAAATGTCATCAGTCAGAACTGAACTTGGCCGCTGTTCAGCCCGAACCATCACAATGCTTCTGTCCATGACAGATTGGTCGAGACGTTCACCACTTTGCAGAAGTAACACCAACTCCTCAAACAGGCGACCCACCTGATGAGAGCGCGGACCATTGCAGGTGATCTCATTACCTCTCACTGTGACTGCGACATCGGGAAAGGATTCTTCCACTCGACGAAGGTATTCGTCTCTAGGCCCGAGCAGTTCAGCCATGAGATGGGTGCCCGGCACTACGACCGTGACGGTGGGGGCAACAGTTGACATCTAGAGAAAGACTATCTACCTGCATGCAATCCAGATGATTCCACCCCTGTCACCCGATGCGTAGTACCGTCACAATCGTTCTCTTGGGCGGTGCAATCATGAAAAAATCAGGTTTTTATGTTGCGTAAAGCCTTCATAGCACTCTCATGGCTGGCGGCCCTCGGCGCTGCCGCGCTGGGCGCCATACACGGCATCACTCAGGCCAGCACCACCAGCGCAACCGCTTCTCTTGCTGTCGCAGGAGCGCTTGGCGCGGTCTTGATTGGTGCCCTCGCCAATAAGCCACCTTTTGTGGTCTCCGCAACAGCCGCATTTGCTATTGCTGTCATCGCCGCGTCTCGGATTATCGAGGACCGATCAACCAGCAGCGTCTCTCCCACAGTTGAGTTACTACTTCTCGCTAGCCAGGTGGGATTAGTAATCGGATTGTTACTGATTGTGCGTCGTCGCCTACTAGGTCAGTTAACAAACGTACTGACCGACGGCATCATCGTCGGCCTGGGCGCGTGGGTACTGGTATGGATCTTCCTGATCCAACCGTCACTTGCTCTCACTAGCAACACTCCGGCCATTACTGCGATTCAAAGCGCCACATTAGGCGTAGCGATGATTGTGTTGTTCTTGCTCGCAACATTGCTTTTCTCCAACACGGCGCCATCGGCGCCCGTTGCGTTCCTGGGGTTAGCCGTATCACTCGGATTAGTGGGCATCATTCTTCGCTCAGTCATCGTTCGAACAGATGCTCATCTATCAGCATCCACAATCAACGCATCGTTCCTTATGGCATTCGCTCTCGCGGGGGCCAGTTTTCTGCATCCGAATATCCGTCACATCAACAGTGGTGCCATCTCACGTTCGACAGCACCACTGATGACACGACTGATGACAACAACCGTTTCACTAATCGCACCAATCATTGTGTTGGCCATCACAGACCCACACGATTCAACCGACCGTTGGGTTCGCACCGTGTCCGTCATCGTGCTTGCTGCCGCCGTCATGCTTCGGGTAATTCAGTCGGTCCGTCTGAATGCCACCACTCAAGACACATTGGTGAGAAACGCGCTCACCGACTCTCTCACTGGATTACCTAATCGCATTCTCATGCTGGAACATATAGAAAAGGCGATTCACTCCTCCTGGAAAACACCACAGCGTCCCACTGTTCTCTTTATCGATGTTGACCGATTCAAAAGCATCAATGACAGCCTTGGTCATTCAACAGGCGATGCCATACTCACCGAAGTCGCGCGCCGATTAACCGGTGCCATCTCGCCACAAGCAACAGTGGCTCGCATCGCGGGTGACGAATTCGTAGTCCTCGACAGCACCACCGAAAGCCCCACACAATCTGTCGTGCTTGCCGAACGTATTCTTGATGCGCTACGAGACCCCATGAAGGGAAACGCTGGCGACATGTTCGTCACCGCAAGTATTGGTGTCGCGTACGCAGTGCCTAACCTGCGCTTATCTGCCGAAGACCTCATGCAACACGCAGACACTGCGATGTACCGTGCAAAA
>Ga0208053_1000009_pt1 | contig 48349 bp, 82 predicted proteins | sample LakMenEpi20May10_FD_150719 | JGI IMG/M metagenome (GOLD analysis project Ga0208053, IMG submission 150719) | Freshwater microbial communities from Lake Mendota, WI - 20MAY2010 deep hole epilimnion (SPAdes) | ecosystem: Environmental > Aquatic > Freshwater > Lake > Epilimnion/Euphotic zone ... | reverse complement strand
TAGTGCGATATTTAATCGTAATATCCCCTCTCCATTAAATTTTAGTAATTCTGCGGGTCTTGCGGCGATTTCGGACACAGTTATTTTAGCGGTAAATACACTCAATAATCCTAACGAAGTTGTTGAAATAGATGTATCAGGTGTAAGTCCTGTTATGACAACTAAATTTCCTTTAACGGCTGGTAGAACTATTACTGGTGATTTTTATAAAACAACAACTAATAAATTTTTGGTACTTAATAATGACCCTGTTAATGAGATTTGTTATTTAAGTCAGTGGAATTATTTAACAGGGACTTTAGAAGTTGATGTTGTTCTAACAATTCCTTGTAATACTTATGGTATTTTTGAGTCGAATGGAAATATTTACATAACATCGGTTAATCTTGATGGTATAAATACAAAATTATATATAATTAATAAAAATTCGCCATACAATTTAGTATATGTTACAGAAATTAATAAAACAATTGCTGGTGCGTCTCAAGTTCCTAGTTGTTTAACGACTAATTTAAATGCACCCTCACCATATCTTTGTTCATTAAATGATGTGACAATTGGAACTCAAACTTGGACGGCGTGTAATTTAAATGTTCCTACTTATAGAGATGGTACTGTAATTCCAAAAGTGACTGACCCGGCTATTTGGTCAGGATTAACCACGGGGGCTTGGTGTTATTACAGCGGTAGTACAACAACAGGAAATACTTATGGTATGTTATATAATTGGTATGCGGTTAATAATACCGCAAATGGTGGATTAGCTCCGTTAGGTTATCATATTCCTACAGATGCTGAATGGACTACTTTAACAACTTTTTTAGGTGGTGAATCGGTATCAGGGGGAATATTGAAAGGAACTGGTACCACATATTGGAACACTCCAAATACGGGTGCTGTTAACACTTATGGTTTTACTGCTCTTCCAGGAGGTAATAGAAGTATTAGCGGGGTATTTACTGACATTCGTAATGGTGGGTATTGGTGGACTTCATCATCGGCTAATACTGTTAGTTCGTGGAGTCGTCAGATGAGTAATAGTAGTCAAAGTGTTAGTAGAATTAATACTAATAAAACAGTTGGTTTTTCAGTTCGTTTAATTAAAGATGTGCTCCCACCATCACAAACACCAACACAAACGCTTACACCGACTAAAACACCAACTCAAACACCTACACCAACATATACGCCAACGGTTACGCCAACAAAGGCTCCGATAATACTTAATGCTGATTATCTTGTTTTTACATATACATTCCCAATTACTAGTGGGAAAGATTTAGACACTCTTACTTATTTATATGTGAATAATGTGACGGGGACAACATATGCGAATACTTTTAACCCAGTTGGGTTTTGTACTACTGGAAATCTGGCGTCAGGTAAACGTGTTGGTCCTAATTTATGGTGGGGTGGTGATAATCAAAATACGGGTGGTTCCGAAAGTGTGTATGTAGATATTAAACAATTAAAACTTAGTGGAAGTGTTACCTCAATACAGTTAAATTGTCGAGCGAATTGGTATAGAAACACTCCAAATACAGGTACGGGCATTGTTCAAATACAAATGAAAGCTTATTCTGGTGGAACAATGATTAGTGATGGTAATTATGGTTTTATAACTTCCGGAGGTACACAAATAGGGACGACTTATACATTTGCTGATTCTACAATATTAATATCGAATGCTACGTGTTCAGGTACTGATTGTGTTGGATTTTTTACATATACTTTATCTACAGGTACCTTCGTAAAATCAAACACCTGTATTCCCTAATTAGTTAAAATATAACCAAATCTTTTATACGGTCTTTTATTAACCAAGGTTTTTTATCGAAAGGTTTTGTTAAGTCTTCTATTATATCATATGATTTTATTGTAGATTTAAATTTCAACATATCAAAATCAAACACATCTAATACCATTGAAACGATAGATTCATTATTATGGACAGATGTTGTATTAATATTAATCATGTAATCGTCATCATTATTTTTAATGTTAGAATATTTGAATTGTATTTTATCGGTGATTGAATGACAAAATAAATGATTGGTGATATATTCTGAATAATAAAATTCTAATCTACCCATATCTAAACTATATCCGTGTGGGAATTCGGATGTGATGTTTAAAGGTGAATAATTAAAAGTTGTTAAATCTTTAGTATTCTCTTCAGAATAATCTAATTCAAGGTTTAAACCATTAATATCAGAGATAGAATGATATTTTAATCCTTGAGTATCATTAGAGACATAATCAATGATTGATTGTGAATATATTGGTCTAACTGAATCATAAAACTCATAAGTGTATTCAGATTTCTTAACTAATTCGTGACCATAACTAATAACATCAATAATATTTATTTGTGTATAACCAAATTCAGATAATAGTTCTTTATATTCTTCCAAGAAAGAAGATTTTAATTTAGTCATATCTAATATCTTATTTGAATTAGTTAATCCGTTAACGATAAAAAATTTACCACAATCGGTTACTTCTATAACTGCATCAATATTATTTTCTTTAGTTAATTCTTTTAATAGGTAATCGGAGAATAAATTCACAATACCTCTATTTGATTTTTCGTTAATATATTTCATAATTTTAAACTTATACCAATTAATAATTAAAATTATATTAATTCTAAATAGAAAATAAAAAAAGGGACATAAAGTCCCTCAGATTTTTAACACAATAAATATTATTTTTTATTATAATATTTCTCAACAACTTTACGAATTGATTCTTGTATAGGCTGAGTTTTAGGCTCAGGAGCTTTAGGTTGAGACTGGCTCGTTTGTTGTGTTGTTTGTGTTTGATTCGAATTTCCTTTGCAACCGCATCCCATGATATATTTTTTTAAATGTTTATATCAATAAATATCTGTTATAATGGTAATATGTAAAGATTTTTTTTTAATTTTACATATTTATTATTATGAGTAGAAAAATTAGACTTACGGAAAAAGAGTTATATCGTTTTATTAAAACAATTGTTGAACAAGTTGAAGACGATTATTATAAAATGACACCTAAACAATATGTTGACTTAATGGTTTTAACCAGTTACAATGGGAGCTCAATAACGAGTCTTAAGAAATTTATGGGAAAGCCATTATGGATAACAGGAACTTTAGACCTTTCAAATACTCCAACAAATTCGTTGGGTAATATTGGTCGTATTGATGGTAATTTAAATATTAGTTATACTAATGTATCTAAATTACCTAAAATGGAGATTACAGGTTATATTAGTGATTATGGTTCACCTATACAAAAAAAACGAGAAATAGAGGAATTGAACAATAAGAAACAAACAATGAATCAATATAGAGATGGTGATGATTGGAGTATTGAAAAAGGTGATGAGTTAGGGTTAAAGGCTCAAGCGTTATTAAAATATTTAGTTGATAGTGGTGAGGTTGAAACTTTAGATGAAGATGATGAAGAAAAATTAAAAGTTTTAACAAAAAAGAAAGAAGACCTTGAGTCTCTTTATGATGATGAAGAAAGAGATGGTGACCCCGATGAAAATGTTGAAATATTAAATACCATTGAAGAAATTGAAGAAGAGATAACTGAATTAACTGATAATAAAATTGATGTTTATGATTTGTATCCTTATGGTTATGGTTATCATGATTTAACACAATTTGAGGTGTTATCACCTGGATTTAAAGACCAAGAATATACCGTTGGTTCTGATGATGAGATGGATAGTTCGGCTTTAGAATATGCAAAAGATTTAATTGATGATATAGGTGTTGATGGATTTAGAAGTGGTTTTATTGATTATTATATTAACGAAGATGAGGTTCTTGATTATTTTAGAGATTATTATGAAAATGATATAGCTAATGAACCGGATATATATTTTAGTGATGATGATTTTGAGTTAACCTCAGAACAAGAAGAAAGGAAAGAACAACTTGAATCTGAAATTGAGGAATATGAAGAAAGATTAAGAAATATGGATGATTCGGACTCAACAGAATACGAACAAACACAAGACCATATAGAATATCTTCAAGAAGAATTAGATAATATTGAGGTTGATATGGAACCATCCCAAGAAATGATTGATAATAAGGTTGATTCAATGTTAGATGAGGTTAGATATAACATTAAAAGTTATATGTCTGATTTTGGGTTAGATATATCAGAGTATGTTGATAAAGACGCTTTAGCTCAAGGATTAGTGGATGAAGATGGTTGGGGCATGATGAATGGTTACAATGGTAATTACGACAATGTTTATATTAACGATGATAGTTATAATATTATGAGGATTAATTAATAACTATTCATTTATTTATTATGGTTTCATATATTTAAATTAGTAATATATGGAAAAGAAACAAAAAAATAAAAAGACATCATTTATAATGAACACCGATTGGTTGTTTGATGGTGTGCTTGATGCAGAACAAAAACAATATGTTCTATTAGATTACTTCCAAAAGATGAATAAACATCTTGAGAGAATGGAGGTTTACCCAATGTTTATTGAACTTTCATTACATTTGGGTAATATGCAAACCTTATTGACACAAAACAAAATACTTTATATTGATAGAAAATTATCATCAAAAGATGATGAATTAATTTTTTCAGATTTAAAAGTTAAGGATATTCCCGTGCTAGCGGACGAAGAAGTAATTGAATACCGAAAAATTTTAAAAAATAGTCAACCCCAATTATACGACTATTTTAATTTTGCAAAGTCTATTTGGAGTATTGTTTATGACTCCATAGATGTTGTGATGAAGAAAAATAAAAGTAATTTATCAAACAAGTCAGGTTTTTTTTACTACAAATTACCGGATAAATTATATATTTGGCAATATACTAATAGAAAAATTTACAAAACAAAGAATCAAACCAAAACATCCTTAAAATTAATTTACGAAGGAGTCCAAGACGATTTGACAATTTCCCAAATTATATCTAAATTTTCTAAAACTTATGAAAAGAATAATGAAGAATCACATCCATTATTTGAAGTTTTTTGTAGTGATATTTTTCCATTAGAGGAAACATTAGTACCAATCTTTAAAAGGAAAATATTAGCGTATATAAGTCAAAGTGGAAAACAAAATAAAAGATTATTATCTTAATGGGATTTAATAAAAGAATAATTAATAAAAAATCAATAAAAAATTGTTTTAATAATAATTTAGGTTTAACTTTGTTGTTTAAATCGGATATGTTAATTCTGTCGGATAAAATATCGTCTAAAGTTTATAAATGGTATAATAAAGGATTACCTGAAGATAAAATTAAAGAAAAACTTAATTATGGACGAAAAACAAATTAACAATTTGATTGGTAAATTAAGACAACCAATTCACATTACTTATATTTCAAAGTATATTCTCAAAAAAAATATTGAAGAAACAAAAAAAGAGCTGGATTTTTTGATAGAATCCGGTATTATTGTAGAAAGTAAAGTAGCGAAAGATTATTATGTGGTTATCTAAAAAAACATATCATATTGGTAGTGGTTGTAGTCAAACAGTGGTTAGAATATTTAACTTTCCCCTCTTAATAGGTAAATCTAAAACTCAGTTTTATATTACTTCAGGTAAGAGTGGGGTTGGGTTTAAAATAACAACAAAACCATTGTTTTCTGTTAGACAGGGGTATAAAAAAAATATTAAATTAGGTAAATATTATATAGTAAAATTATGAGTAAAGAAATGGTGAAAAACCCAGACCATTATGGGGGTGCGGAAAATCCTTATGAGGCGATTAAGGTAATAGAGAATTGGTCTTTAGATTTTCATTTGGGTAATACGGTGAAATATATCTCAAGAGCGGGTAAGAAATATCCGGAGAAAGAATTGGAAGATTTACTCAAGGCGGCTTGGTATCTTAATCGTAGAATTGAAAATTTAGAAAAAAATAACAAGAATGTTAGTTGATATTGATGAGTACGCGGAAGGTGCGGTTTTATTAGATGGGTTAGAGGATGCTATCATTGGGATTGTTGAGGATTTTGGTTCCCCTGGAAGGAAAATGTTATATTCCAAACCAAGAATATTACACATCCTACAAGAGAGAGACCTGATGACTTATGGTGAGGCTGAAGAGTTTTATGATTATAACATATTAGGGTTATATGCGGGAGAACAGAATGCGGTGTTTTTAGATTTAGAGATTACACCAATAAAAAAAGAAGATGGTTGGGAATACCAATTAACAGAATAATATGATAGAGACAGGGAAGATTATAAATGGTGAGTGTGTTGAGGTTATGGGAACATTTCCTGAAGGTTGTGTGGATTTAGTGGTGACTAGTCCACCATATTCTGTTAACATCAAATACGATGTGTATAATGATAGTATTCCAATGGATGAGTATTGGGATTTTACGACAAAATGGTTAACTGAAGCGTATAGAGTGTTAAAGGATGACGGAAGAATCGCCATCAATGTTCCAATAGAAGTGAATGTTCAAGAAAGAGGAGGTAGAATATTATTCAACGCTGAATTTTGGATGAAGATGAAGGAAGTTGGTTTTAAATTTTACGGGATGGTTGATTTAACTGAGGATTCACCACACCGAGTGAGACAAACTGCTTGGGGTTGTTATGATAATGAAACTAAAGTTATGACAAATAATGGTCTTAAATTTTTTAAGGATGTTGATATTAAGACGGATTTATTTATGACATTAAATCCTACAACTAAAGAAATTGAGTATCAAAAGGCTTTTGATTATATTGAAAAACCATTTAAAGGTAAATTAGTAAATATTAAAACTCGTTCGGTTAATCTTACTATAACAGAAAACCATAATATGGTTAGAGTAGACAACTCTAAAATAGACGTTATACCATTTAATGAGATAACTCAAGAGGTTTTCACAATACCTAGAAGTCATAATGGGTTAAATAATGTTGTGGATGTGAAAACTGTTGTGATACCTCCTGTAGAGTATGGGTTAAGAAGTAAAAAAATATATAGAAATGAAGATTCGGTAATTGTTGATGCGGATGATTGGATGAGATTTTTAGGTATTTTTCTAACAGATGGTTCATTAACGTATGATGTTAAACGAGGTATATACAAAATATCTATTTATCAAACAAAAATAAAATTTTTAAAAGAAATTGAAGAATTGTTGGAGAGATTGCCATTTAATTTTGAATATAAAAAACAAAAAAACGAATATTTTTGTTGTTCAAAACAATTGGCGTCGTTTTTACTTGATACAAAAAGTAAAAATTTAAGAACAATACCTGATTATGTTTTTAATATGTCTAAAAGACAGAAAGAAATATTATTATTATGGATATTTTATGGTGATGGGTCTTTTACTAAAGACAATGAATTGTGGAAAATTTCTGTATGTAGTGAGATAATGAAAGACCAAATTCTTAGATTATTATTTGAATCGGGGAGAATTTGTTCATTATATAGTTATTTTGCGAAAGATAGACTTTGGAATGGTAAAATAATAAAATCTAATTACCCAATGACAACAATTCAAATCCTCAACAAAGAACAAAGTTATATAAAGAAAAAAAATGTTACCACAATTGATTATGATGATAAAGTTTATTGTGTGTCAGTACCTAATAAAACATTATTAGTTGAAAAATCAGGACAATTAGTGTGGTGTGGTAACTCATGGATGTCAGCGTCGAGCCCCTATATTTATAACCCAAAAGAGTGTATCATATTGGCTTATAAGAAAACGAGTAAGAAATTACTTAAAGGACAATCCCAATGGGAAGGAGAACCAACTAAAGTAATTCAGGAAGATGGAACCATCAAAAATAAGATGGTTTATAAGGATGAGGACAAGAAAGAGTTTATGAACTTGGTGTTTGGAAGGTGGGAATATTTTGCAGATACTAAATCATTAACTAAAGCCACATTCTCAATGGATATACCTGGGAAGGCGATTAAGATACTTACATATAAGGATGATATTGTTCTTGACCCCTTTATGGGAAGTGGAACATCAGCTGTAGCGGCAGAAGTATTAGAGAGACGATGGATTGGAATTGAGTTATCTCCGGATTATACGGAAGTTGCTCGGAAAAGAGTTCAAGCATTCATTGATGATAAGAAACAGACAAAATTAGAATTAAAAGAAGAGGTGTTATAACCTCTTTTTTGTTTTCTGTATATTTATAACTAAAAGATTTATTATGGCAAAAAGATTTATAATTTCCGAAGAAGAAAGAAGTGATATCCGTTCAATATACGGATTGGTTACTGAACAAAATGAAAGTCCTGAATTAAAGAAAGGTATTCAATGTTTTTTAAATAAAAAAGGACATAGAGATGATAAGAATCAACCACTAAAAGTTGATGGACTCTTGGGTGATAGTGTTAAACAAGCATTGAGTAAATACCAATCTAAAATTGGTGTTTATCCTGTGGACGGTATTTGGGGTCCTGCAACACAAAGTAAAATGCCTGACTCAGATGTTCAAATATTCAAAAGTTGTGTATCTCAAGAAGGTAGTATTATTGATAAAGGTATTCATTTCTTGGGGTTAGATTAATTATGAAAAAATTAAATCAAATTAATGAGTTAACTGAAAAGTGGGAAGGTTTAACTCGTGGTGAGAAAATTTTTGTTGTTGAGGTAATGAAAACTCTTTACCCTGAAAAGAAAAAATTACTTTCAGAGTCAAAATGGTATAATACCGTTGGTGATATTGCGGGTATATTTGACCCAACAGGTGTTGTGGATTTAGTTAATGGTATTAGTTATTGGAGACAAGGAGATAAATTGTTTGCGATTTTATCTTTTATTGCTGCTTTACCTATTTTTGGTGATATTATAGCTAAACCGGTTGTAGGTGTTATGAAATTAGGTGGTGAAGGAGCAAAAGCGTTTAAAGCGGCGACTCTTACTGGTGATGCTGTTAAAGTTGCTGGAGCTGCCAAATCAGTTGGTGGGCCAATTGCTAAAATGGTAGAAAAATCTCCGGCTTGGGGTGAGAAATTAATAACTACATTAAGGTCTTCTATTGGTAAAGTTCCTTATTTAGGTAGTAGATTTGTTAATTTATTGGAAGAATATGTGAAATTATTTACTAAAGCAAGTAAAGAAATGGGTACGACAGGTAAATTCAAGGCTTTCAGAGGTTATGAGGCGTTAAAACCATCCTTCCTTAATAGACTTGTTGGTGGTGTCCCAAGAATTGGTGGTAATGCGGCGACAAGGTCATTAATGAGAAGAAGTAAATGGTATTTGGCATTATTAGATATGTTAGGTATTCATAACTTTGTTGGTCCGGATGAATTGGAACAAAAGGTTACGGACATAGACCAAAAGGTTGAGAAATTTAATAGTGACCCAAAAAATAAAGAATTGTTTAATAGTGAATTTGGTGGTGAAAATAAGGAAATGAAACCAACACCTCCAACTCAACCTAAAACAGGGTCTGACCCAATAACAACTCTATTGGCTCCATTGTTAGGAAATGCGGTAAAGGGTTTGATATAATATGAAAAATAAGAGATGACCTATAATGGGTCATTTTTTATGCGGATATTTTATCACCAATTTTAATACCTAATTTTTTACAGGTGTTCCCTTGAACTTCAAGAATTGTGTCTCCTTCACCAATATATGATTTACATTCGTTGGTATTACAAGGTGGACACTTATGGTATATTTTTGTAATTACATTATTGGATATGAAAATTATATCTAAAGGTATGATACAATCTTTCATCCAAAATCCGTGTTGACCATCAGACATTAAAAATAACATACCATTAAAAGTTTTATCAAATCTCTTACCCATCATACCATTTGATGTATCTTTTTTTGAAAAAACTACTTTGACATTGAATTCTGAATTGCCTATATTTATTATCATATAGATAAATATCATAAATTTAATAAAATGAAAGAGGTTAAACGATATTCCGGAGTAATAGTTAAATGTGGTGACGAGGTTTTGCTTTGTAAAAGAAACGCTACAGGTGAATTACCAGGACAATGGAGTATTCCTTGTGGTCATTTGGAAAAGGGGGAACACCCTATGGATGGTGTGAAACGCGAATTCAAAGAAGAGACTAACTATACATTAGATAATGATTTAAAATTAGTTGGGTTTGTTAAAAGATATAATCGGGATGGTACGGAAATAAAAGGGTTGATGTATGTTTTTATGATGGAGACAGACGAACCAATAAATCCGGATTTAGAAAGTGCGAAGGATGGAGAAGAACATACAGAATGTGGATATTTTAACCTTGAAAATCTGCCATTTGATAATAAATCGGACCAATTATGTAAATTAATTATGAGATTATTGAAAAAAGATTGATTTTTCTAATTTTACCGCATATTTATATACTCATTTAGCCAACAACCCCTTTCTTTAACTGGTTGGAATAATAAAAACCTCAACAGAGTAAAATTTGTTGAGGTTTTTTTTGTTTATATAAATAATAGTATTATCTTTGTCGAATAAAATAATAGAAAGTGGAAAATATGTTTAAGTTTTACGAAGTCGGGGGAAAGGTTAGAGATGAGATTTTAGGTCTTGAATCTAAAGATGTGGATTATGTTGCGGTTCCTAATGACAAATTGTTGCAGGACTTTGATACTGCGGAATCTATGTTCTCTATGTTGGAACAATACCTGAAGGATGAGAAGTTTGAATTGTTCTTAATCACTGCCGATTGTTTTACTATCAGAGCAAAGTTCCCAAAAGACCATAAGTATAGTGGTGTTGCTGACTTTGTGATGGCTCGTAAAGAAGTTGGGTACATTCCCGGAACAAGAACACCAATTGTTAAACCAGGGACACTATACGATGATTTAGAGAGACGTGACTTCACATTAAATGCTCTTGCCAAAGATGAGGATGGTACCATCATTGATTATTTCAGTGGACGACTTGATTTGGAAAGAAGAGTTTTAATCACTCCAAAGTCCTGTAAAGAAACTTTTGATGATGACCCCCTCCGTATTTTAAGAGCAATTAGATTCTCAATAACAAAAGGTTTTAGTTTAAAGTTTTTGGATTACTATATCAATAACTATGACTATGAAACTAAAATGGGGGTCGTTTCAACGGAAAGAATCCGGGAGGAATTATTAAAATGTTTCAAACACGACACATTAAAAACTTTGGAGACATTATACTACTTCCCAACATTAAAGAATTACATTTTTGAAAACAAACTATTGTGGTTGAAACCAACTACAGAACAATAAAATATGGACAAATAAATAAAAAAATAAATTATGATAGTATTAGGGATTATTTTAAGTGTTATTGTGGTAATATTGATGTTGATTGGTATCATTGGTGCCATTCAAGAAAAAAATAGAAAATCAATATGTAAAAATTGGAAAGTTGGTGATAAATTATCTCTGATTAGAAGTGATTATTATAGAATATTGGAAAAAAATAATAAGGAATTTGCAATCCTTGAAGGTTGGGATTTGGATAAACTTTATATTAGTTGTGGTGATAAGATGACTTATCAAGTCAATTGGTCAGTCATGAATTTTAACAAATCTGCAACTTGGAGAGAAAACTATGATAAAGCTAAAGAAGTGATGGGTTGTGAGCCAGGATTTACAGGTGGTGTTGGTGAAACTAGTAAATCTACCGGTAAAAAAGTTGATGGCAAACCGGTGGATTTGATGAATGAGGTTGAGTGTGAGGTTTATTTAAAACAATCGATTGAGAATGAGGACTACGATACTGCGGAGTTGATTAAAAAACGAATGGAAAAATTTAGATAAGATGAGAAATAGTGTGATAGGTTTTATAGTGATAATTTTTTTACTTGTTATAACTTCTGTAGGTTACAAAGTATATTTGGTTAGTGGGTTAAAAAAGGGGGAACATTTATATGAAATCTCCATCCCGGGTAATAAACGTCAAGAGACAAGTTTCTATACTGAAAAGTATGCGGAGAAAGACGGGTGTATAACATTTAAAGATGAGTTTAGTAGGTCACATAGAATATGTGGTATGTATAACATTACAGAATATTAAGATGGAAAAGACATTTCAAGAGAGAATTAAAGAGACGATTGATAACATATGTGATAAACATAAAGTGAGTAATCCATTTACGATTCCCGCTGCGGGTAGAATGATTGTTAAATATGATGGGTTAGATAAAGCAATTGAGTTATTTGAGGGTGCTGCTATACAACATCAAAAAGACCCATTTAAATCTTCGGCGTATAAAGCAACTTTGGAAACAATTTTATATCCGATGAAAAAATAATATAAAAAAGTTTGGTATTATTAAAAAAAGGATTATCTTTGTCGGGAATTTAAATTAAATTAATATGGTAAATAAGTTATTGACTTTGGTGGGTGTTATTTTTTTATTTGTATTTGTTATTATTGGACACAGAATGTATATGGTAAGTCGTGTCTCAATAAATGGTCACTATTATGAAATTACCATTTCGGGTAATAGAACTCAGAACACAAATTTTTTCACTAATACATATGTGGAGAAAAACGGATGTATTACATTCAAAGATGAGTATAATAGAGAGCACAGAATCTGTGGTTCATATAATATTGAAAAATATTAAAAAATGTTTGGTATTATTAAAAAAAAGATTATCTTTGTACCATAGAAACTAAAACATATGACGACAAACACTCACACTATCAGAATTGAGAACGAGAAGTTCGGAAAACTATTACACGAAACATTCGTGGACACGACCCAATTCAAGTTATTTTTGAAGATGATTCAAGGTTGTATTGAATTAAAGAATGATTTGTCGTTCTTCAACGGGATGGATTTCTTAATCCACATCCCCCACAAATATTTGGTAGATTCCATTATCGTAACATCAGTTAATGATTATGATTTGGCGGACCATATGAGAAGTAAAGTAGAGGCGTTAGTAACTAAACAATAATAAGGTATGAGCACAAATTATTTTCGTATACCAAAACCAAGTGAGGTTAGACTCAAATACCTTGATTTGGTGGAACAAATAAATGATTTGGATATATGGAGTCCAAATAACATTAGAAATGACTTCAGAACAATAGAGAGAGGGTTTGAAAACCTATCTCCTTGGGATGTCTTCTTGGAAAATATGAAAATTCATATCGGAAAAAGAAGTTCAGGTTGGAAATTTCTATGGAACTTCCAAGACAATAAATTCTATACCAATAAAGAAGAACTATTAACGTTCATCCGTTCAGGTAGAATAGTTAATGAGTATGGTGAAATACAAAACACCGAAGAGTTTATTAAGATGGCTTTAGAGTGGGGCCAACCGGATGGTTATGTTCTCAATCAAGAATATATTGATAAACATAAATCTAGTTATTCGTCATATATATCATCATATTATGATAAAGAAGTTGATGGTCTTAGAGTTTCATCACACACGGAGTTTTCCTGATTCTCTTTAAAAATAGGATGGTGGAGTCGCCGACATCTGTCGGTCCAAAATTAACCCTCACAATAGTGGGGGTTTTTTGTTTTATGATATATTTATAAATAAACTGAATATGAAAAACATTATATTAACAGAAAAACAACTTGAAAAGTTGGTGGATAAAATGAAAACCATTAAAGAAAATGAAGGTCAAGGTTCTTATATGAGTCGCCAACACCTTTTCACTATATTTAAATTAGCTGAAAAAATGTGGGAAAAGATGGATGAAAATGGAAGCGTTCAATTGGATGATTGGATGGAAAGTAAAATTGCTCAGGCGGAGGAAAGTATAACATCTGTTGTGAAAGCATTTATGTATGATGAGGTTGTTGATGAGAAAGAAATTGACGGTATGAATAAATTAGATTATAGTGACATAATAATTGGGAAATAAAAATAATTAAATATGGAAAATAAATCATTAACGGACAAAATGTTCCAACAGATTAAGAATATGTCATCAAACGACGAAATAATAAGTGAGGCTGATAATACTTTGGCTAAAATTAGTAAGGTTACTTTGTATAAATTAGATACAAAAACAATTAAAATTATTACAGATAGAATTAAAGATGAATACACGGCTCATTATTATTATAGAGCGGCAGCCAATTGGTGTCAGGATATGAATTATAAGAAAGCTGCAGAATTTTTCACAAATGAAGCGGCGGATGAATTAACACATGCTCAAACTCTACAGGAATATATGGTGGATTTTAATGTCCAACCGGAAATACCCCAAGCACCAACTAAACACGATTTTTCTAACCTAATTGATATTGTTCACGGAGCATATAAAATGGAGTTAGGTTTAATGAATGAGTATAATAAAAACTCACAATCATTATTTAATGATGATATTACAACTTTTGATGTTTTAACTAAATTTAGAAAATTTCAAAAAAATGCTGTTGTAGAATACAATGATTTAATCAATGCTGGTAACTTAATTGATAAGAACGATAAATTCCAGGTGTTATATTTTGAACAAACATATTTTTAAAATGAGAGATTTAATTAAGAAAATATTAAAAGAACAGCTTGAAGGTGGTGAAAATGAAAATCCTTTATCAAAAAAGGAAATATTACTTTTCAAATACCTTAACAAACACAAACATCAGGCAAAGACTAAAAAAATATTAGTTGATTTAATTAAAAGGATGATGGATGTTTTTGGATTACCATCCAGAGATGCTTTATTTTATTATGAAGTTTATACTGCAAATTTTAGGGAAGATGGGGACTATGAAAATTTAACCAAAGAGAACTTCAAAGATTATAGATTATTTAAACAAAGTAAGACACCAAATAATAAAGCTTCAGAGTATGCTTCGGCTAAAATGCCATTTAAAGGGTCTAATCTTGAGGGTAAATGGGATGTTAATAGAAAAAATGAATGGTATTATGTTATAACATCATATGGATGGTATCCAATTTATTTATTTATCAATAATATGTGGTTTAAAGTGTCAGACACTTATTCTATGTCAACATCCAAACAAATGTCCCAAGTTAATCCGATAAGTTATAGTTCAGATTTAAAGAGTGATGTTATAAAAGTTACTCAAGACGATATTAAAGGTCTTATGTATGGTGTTTATACTTTAGAGGAGATTAATAATGCAAAAGTGGTAAATTTTACAACAAAAATTAAATCTGAATTAGTTGGTTCTAAAAAATTATTGACTTTGGGTTATGGTGATACGGCAAAAAAAGTAAGTTATACCATTTCAGATATTAAAGAAGAAGGTGGGAAAATTAAAATTACTATTACAATAATTAAAGCCGGTAAAGTTGTTAATAATAAAATGGTTGTTGATAATGACTACCAAAATATTCCGGGATTTGTTGAAGAGGTTGAAAATGGGATAAAACGACAAATAATCTCAAGTAATGAAAAGTATTTATCAGAGGATAATTCAACATTTGAATTCATACATTAAATTAAAGGAACATTTTGTTCCTTTTTTTTTTATAAAAAGTTTGGTTATATGAAATAAAGGCTTATCTTTGTACTCACAAAACTAAAAACAAACATCCTATGACAACTACATCAACATCGACTATTTTCTCAAGAGTAAGAAACTACGAAGGTACTACTCCATTTCTTTTAAATCTTAAAGCTTCATTAAAAAAATGGGGTAATCTAACCCCAAAACAACTTGAGTCGGCGGAAAAGGCTCTTAAAGGGATTCAGTCAGTTAAAATTGAGACTATGTCTGAAGATTTACAGAAAATCGCTAAATACGATGGTACTAATGTATTTATGGCGGACATTAAAAATAAATTAATGACCTACGGGACTTTAACTGATAGTCAAGTTAGAGCGGCACTGAATCAAATTCAAAAAGAATCTGATAAAAAACAAACTCTCCAATTAAAAATTCCTACTCCTGGTGAGACTCTTAAAATTGGTAGAACAATTGGTCAAGATTTGAAAGAAAAATACGGATTAAAGTTTAACCCAATTTTGATTGATATTACCAAAGTATTGGGTGTTTCTCCAAAAGCGGTTAAATTTGAAGGTAAGATGACTATTAAGAGAGGTGATATTTGTAGATGTTGTGCTAAAACATTGACCGATGAGTTCTCTATGTTAACCGGAGTTGGTAAGTTATGTTCTAAACATATGGGTATTCCTTACATCACTGACAGAAGTCAGACTGAAAGATTTAGAGAGGAGTATCTAAAAAAGGTTGATGAGATAGGTGTAATGAACTTTTGGATACCAAAATCTAAAATCATAAAATGGGAGGGTAAAACTGAAATCATCCTTAAAATGATTTAATTATAAATAAAAACCCCATCTTTCGGTGGGGTTTTTTATTAAAACTTTATTGTGAAATTTAGTGGGACTGAAACTTCTTCTTCAGTATTTTCAAGGAATTCTAATTGTATCTCACCATCGGAGGGATTAAATATAAAATCTCCTCTAGAACCTTCGTTATTTTCCCAACCACCATAATGACTAGCTAATAATCTATATAATAAATCTTCAAGACCTGCTGAAATATCTTCACTTTGACCCTCAATATCCATATAATTATCTAAAGAACCTGAATCACCACCTCCTTCAAAACTAACACTTGCTGTTCTACCATCACCTAACATTTCAAATACCTGAATAACTTCATTATAATAATCTTCATCATCCTCTTTAATCTCTTCTAATGTCCAAGATGCTGAAGATTCGTTATAACCATATTGCCATTCCCAAGCGTTTATAGTTAATGTTCTTTCTTTACAATCAATGTTAAACACTAATTGTCCTCTATTTTCACAATCAGTAACACTATTTTCAAATAACTCGTTTTGGTCAATAATTTGGTCAAGAACTTCATTAATTCTATCATATCCTTCTATACTACTAATCCCGTTAGTTGGATAAAATTCATTATCTCTCCAATCTTCCTCACAATTCATTGTGTATATGGTGTGATTAACTTCATCGGCTCCATAACCTTGACAATAGATTGCGAATAATTTAAGGGATTTTAATTGGTCTTCTGTTATTTCTGGTTGCATAATCTTTTTTTATTATAAATATGTTAATCTACATTAATATCTAAAGTTCTTATCATCCACATAGGCTTTTCTTTATTTTCTAATGCTTGTAACCACTCACGGGCTGTTGGAATATAATTATAACAATCTTCTTTAATATGTTGTTCCCCCACATATCGGGTATAAACAATTTTTCCATCACTATTTGTAAAGGATGGTCCAAACTTCTGTTCCATTTCAAAAATACCTTCAGAATGATGCCGGAAAATTCTATGTAATGAGTGTCCGTACCACGCCTTGGTCTCATCTAACCAATTATGTAGGTGAATATAATCTTCCCATATACCACCAAACTTTTTGGCGGATGATTTAGAATGTAATATTGGATGTGCCATTTCTGTAGTTTTAAGTATTTATCATTATAATTATAATATAAAGAACCGATTAATCAATGAAATTTATACTGACAGAATCCAAATTAAAAAACATCTTTTTTAAATATTGGGGTAAGACCGGAAAATGGAAAGTAGACAAAACTTTCATTAGTTTGTTCGGATTAGATAGCGGTAATCCAATGGTTACTTATGACCAAGCATATAAATATTTAGTTGAGTTTAGAGGTAATGACCAAGCAAAAGAGTTAGCAAAATCTTTATTACTTCAAAATCCCCATCATATAGATGATTATGGTAATTATGATTTCTTTTTTGAGGTTGTGGATATTGATAATTGGGATTTAGATGATGACGAACCATTTGTTGTTGTTAGAATAAAGGTGGATGATATGGCGGGTAGTGTTGATTTAGGTAATGGACACAGGACATTAGAAGACGCATTAAATGATGATATTTTTGGGTGGGAAATAAGAGATGAGGTAGATTGGGGTATAAATGATTATTTTAAAGATAATATAACAACAAACACTGGAATAAAAGTCATCTACGGAACACCGGAATATACGAGTAAAACTGAATTCAATTATGGATAATAAATTATTAAAATATGTTGAGGAATTTAATAGAGGAGAACTTAATCATCTTGTTGATATATTTGGGGATATTAACAGTGTATTAAGATTCTTCAAATCTAAAAACTTAATTCATTTAATTGACCCATTTATTGGTGAATTAGAGGATGAGCAATTAGAATTACTTGACTATATGATTAACACATTAGGTAGTGAGGAGGTTCTTCAAAAATGTATAAAACAATTGTCAAATATTGTTCAAAAAGAAGATGGTTATTATTTAAAAATGGGTGACCGAGAAGATTTATCAATTTTATTTGATGATAGAGGTAGAGATTTAACTGCGGCTCAAGTGGCTATATCGGTATTGGGTGAAGATAGTTGGCATCCATATGATAATACAACGGATGATGTTTATCGTGATGTTATTAGTGAATTAAATCCAAATAATCTTAATTTATTAAAAACATATATTTTAGATAAATTAACCAATTGGAAGATTGAGGTTGATGATGATAGTCCTGACTTATTTCAAAATTTTGTAGATGATGAGGGTGTTTTTTATTTAGAATCTGATAATGTTGGTGATGTTATAGGTGATGAGGAATCAATGAACTATTTGATGAATGAAGGTTATTTAGAAGATTTAGAAAGTGAATTATATAATATTCATAACAATGCTTATAATAACGCGTTAGAATCTGAAATTTACGATATGGTTATGAATGAGTTAGAGACTTTTTTTGATACTAAATCAACACAATGGTTATCAGAACCTAAAAGAAATTATCCTGACCAACTTATAGAATATTATTATATCAAATTTAATCCCAATGAAGTTAAGAACTCAATTAAAAAATATGTTGGGGATAGAAATTTGTGGGGAAGTTATGAGTATAATATTGATTATATAGGGTCTTGGTTAACTATGATGAATGAACTTATGGATGATGGAGAGGAAAATCGTCTTGATTTTAGAATCCCTGATTATCCGGATTATAGACGTACTATTCAAAACATAAATGAATTATTCCCTGACTACATATAATGAATCCTGAAGAAAAAATAGAAAAAATTAAAAAGTTAATAACTAAATTATTTAATAAAGTTATGACTATGGAGGGAAAATATATGATGCCGTATTCCACTAATAATGATTATGCCAATTGGTCTGTGATTTATAGGATTGACCGTGTTAATATTTGGGAAACTAAAAAATACAATAATTGTATATATAGTGGGACAATATATCTTGAACCAATTGAAATTAAGGTTGGGTTTGAAGGTGATTGGGAATATATGAAATACATTACAGATTTACCAAGTTGGGTTGAAGATGATGTTAAGGATAGTATTCTTGATGAAATAGAAAAATGGTTACCAATGGTTTGTGTTGATATTGATTTCACTTAACGAAGCATTGGATTACCTTCAGTATCATAATAATCTAGTACCGTATTGATAGACATATAATCTTTATCATATATATTTTTTTCATAGTATATGATACTTGTCGCTTCGTGTATCACATCTTCTTCACTTTCCATTGCCCAATCAGAATAAGTAAATTCTTGTAACCACTTACTCGCTTTAATATCGTCAACAGGTTCTTTATCTATAGATGCGTTGTAAATTTTAAAACTAACATAAAGAGATAATGATTCGTTGTCCTGTCTTTTTAATTCCCAATTAATCATTTGTGAATTGCATTTAAAATTCTTTTCACCATCAAAAAGATGCATTGTTTTTATTTTAGATAATGACTTTTCAAGTTTTGATTTTAATTCATTATTAATATATAAAGTTTTAGGAGAATCTATTTTACAATATTTAGGGGTTAGTTCTCTAAAATCAGGTTCAATACCAACTAACTTAAAAAAATCATAAATTAATTGTTCTAAATATCCTTCTATTGTATCAATATTAAATGATACATTGTTTTGGTTATCGTATTCCCATCTTATTTTTCCATCTTCCATAAATGGATAAAGTAAAAGACCATTTATATTTGTTGGTTTTTTAAGGGATTTGTAATACATTGCGATAATTTTTTCCATTTTAATGTCTAAAGTTTTTAACTACTAATTTATTTCCTATTGTTCCTGCTCTACTGATTGTTGGTTGAAATACCAATTCATCAAAAACTAAATCCCCAACTTCAAAATCTTTATAATGTTCGCTCTTGAGTGTAACATAGTGAAGTAATAAAGTTTGATTATTATCAATAAAATTATGGTAATCATCAGTATCAATGATTTCATCTGAAACATAGGTGTCAAAATTATTTCTCCAACCTTCGCTCCAAGATACAAACTCTGAATAGACAACTGATGTTAAATCATAGTCGGGTATTTCACCACTTCCACCACATTCATCACAAAGGTTATAACCATCATCACACCAGTGACAATCAACTTCACCATTTCCATTGCAATCATTACAAGTTTCATTACCATCACCTTCACATTCTCGACATTCGGTTTCATTATCACTCATGCCACTACCTTCACAATAATGGCAAGGGACTTCACCGGTTTCATTACATTGACCACAAGGGATAACACCTGATGAATCACAATTACTACAATTAACAATGCCAGCATCACAATATGAACAATCCACTTCAGGGTTTTGTTCGTCTATTTCAGCAATTTGAACAGCGTATAGACCACTAGTTATTCGGTCATACATCTCATCAATATCTTTTTTTAATTGGTTTTGATTAACTAAAAAACAATATAATACAATATCGTTAGGTTGTAATATAGACAAAAAAGGTTCAAATATTGAGTCGGATTGTATTTTATTGTAAATTTGTGTTGGAGTTAAATCTTTGAATGATTTAGAGCTTTTACTCACAAGTTTTAACAATCTATCTTTTTCCATAAAATTCTTTACAATAAATATGGTATAATAAAAAAAAATGTAAAACACTATTTTTATTTAAAAAAAATGATTATCTTTGTAAAAAAAAATAACTATGAATGTACAAACACTCGTATTTAATACGACAGAAAAAACAGTAAACCTTTTATCCGGGGCTGACGGATTTAACCTATATTCTTTTAAGGATGTGCCAACGGTAAGAATTGAGAATGGGTATTACGAAATAATGCAAAAATCGGCAAGTTCGGTGGTTCCGGTATTAAGAGTTCCGGTTGCGAATACAAATATGTTAATTGAAAAGTAAGATGAAAAATGTATTAAAATTTATCGGAGTTCTAATTGGACTCTTTATTTGGGTAGAATTGGTTAACTTATCATTCAACCTTATGACATTACCTAACACCCATTATTTTTTTGGTGGAGTTTTAATGTTAGCGTTAATTACTGTTGGTCCTATAATTTATTATTTGGATAATATTGTAATGTTTCTGAAGAATATGTGGGGTGTTTTCTTTGATAAAGAAAAAAAATAATAAAAAAGTTGTGTATTAAAAAAAATGTAGTATCTTTGTACTCAAATTAATTTAAAAAAAATAAAAATGAAAAGAATTTTAGTAGCGGTAAGTTTAGTGTTATTGTTGATTGCGGGAGTTAGTTCTTGTAAAATTGCCGATTCGGCAGAAGTTGCGTTGGTTGTTGACCAAATTGGGACAAATAAAGGGGTTCCCAACATTGAGATGGCGTCCGGGTTTATCTTTTATTTTCCCCCAACACAGGATGTGTTTATGTATCCAACATCGGTCCAACACAAAGTATGGACGGCAGACATAAGTGAAGATTCACCAGCAGATGAACATATTGATGTGACATCATCTGACGGGGCGACATTTGGTTTAGATGTTTCCATTAATTTACAATTACAGAGAGCTAGAGCTTCTGAGTTGTTCATTAAATACAGAGTAGATATGGAAGATTTAATTAATACTCGTGTGAGAACTATTGTTAGAAAAGAATTATTGGATAACGCTGTTAATTTTGCGTCAGATAGTTTATTACAACATAGAAATATATATGAGGCAAATGTGACCAAAACATTAACTACATCTTTAGAGAAAGAAGGGTTTATATTAAATAACATTGCAATCCTTAAAATGGCGTTACCACCATCATATAAAAAGGCTATTGAAAGAAAGATTGCCGTTCTCCAAGAGACAGCAACTATTATCTCCCAAACAAAACAAGCAGAACAAACGGCTCTGAAGAAAGTCGCAACTGCTAAAGGTAACTATGAGGCGGCTATCTATGATGCTAAAACAAAAGAGATACTATCTCAACCTAAAATGTTGGAGTTGTATAGAGCGGAAACTGAACGAGTATGGGCGAATAAAGGTAAATCACCTTATGGTTCTAATAATGTTTTCGGTTCGACTCAAGGAATATTGTTAAATAGAAATTAGAAAGTTATGTTTGTAGAAATTATTTTATCGTTATTATGTCTTGGTTTAATTGTGAATGAAATTGGAGTTATTTCGGTTGTGGGATTTCCACCTAAAGATAAAGATGTTTTAGAGTTCCTTGAGAAAGTTAGAGAATCTAATCCGTATATGATGGATGGGTCAAAACCACAAATATTACTCGGTTCTACTGATAACCCTTATATTTCAAATTCCGTACGGTCTTGTTTAATTGGTTGTTATATTCAGGGTGTGGGAGCAATACCAAGATGGTATAAGTCGTATGGTGAGATTAAAAAACTATATGTTAAGTTGAGAGAACCAAAGAAAAGTAAAACAAAAAGACAAAAATTAGGATTGTGAAATTAAATCAAAATTCAATCAGTTCAAAACTGTACAGATGGTTCTACGGAACAAATATTTTACCAAACAACTTATGTCCATATTTTTGGAAATTAGTTTTAGCTTGGTTAGTGTTAATCCCTTATTCGTTGGTATGTGCTCCGGTAATCATAGTGGAATTAATAATGGGTAAAGATTATAATTATAACGATAACAGTACCGGAAAACGCATTGGTTTTAGTGTCTTGATTTATTTTTTGTTATTTTGTGTTTCATCTATGTTATCGGTTATCGGATGGTTTTTTATTAAACCTGAAAAAGACTCTTTTTATATGTTTATGGTGACACTTGGTGTTATGATATGGGCGGCTGCGATTGTTATTGGTGTTATTGAAGGTGTTAAAGAACTTAAAGAATGGAACTGTAAGATAGAATACGATGAGAATGGTTGGAGAATATGGGGTGAACCAAAGGAACAAAAAACTTATTTGGTGGTGGAATTTGTGAAGGCTAAATATAACAAGTATTGTCCAAAGATAGATTGGTATAAAGGGTAATGGTATCAGGAGTTGAAAGTTTTAGAAAGATATTGAAACGATACCATCCGAAGTATGTTAATTCCGTGTCTATTAACACATTAATTGAGTGTGATTATGATATTCCTACGATAGGTTATGTTGGTGTGATGAGAGGTTATAAAACAAAACTCATCATTACATTTCCAGGGAACTCCGGTAATTTATATCCCGATATTAGTTTATATATTCGGCTTGTTTGGGGTCGTGATGATGTAATAGCGACTTTTGATTTTGATGGGACTAATCACTTCTCTTTTAATCTATAAAACAAAACCCCCATTTCAGGGGGTTTTTTATTTAAATGTTAATCCGGTTAGTTTTGAGATGAAGAGAACACTTACTTCGTTGTCTATTATACCATCCGATTTAGATGTATTGTTAATGAAAAGATACGCTTTAAATGTTTTTGTCTTTTTGATATAGATTACCTTCCAACATTTGGTTGGGACAGAAACTCTACCAATTTTCTTTAATTCTCCGATGTTCCCACACCACACATGCATACTATCTTTTTCTGTTGCAATTGCTCTTGTCTCCACCTCCAACAATTTCCACGAACCAGCGTTTAATGCGTGTGTCTGGGGAGACATATTAGAGAAGTAAAAACATTCTGTTAGAACTTTATCACCACTACATAAATTGGATGCAGCAGGGCTCATATGTCCTCTATCAAACCCTGAACCAACATAATCTGATATTAAGTTAGTATCGTCTAATAATTGGGGGTCAGGTTGAAATTGGTCTTTTCTTTTTAACGGTGTTGGACAAGCAACATTATCTTTTGTCTCCCACCACTCAACAACGATTGGATATTTTAATGATTTACTAAATGTTGTGGTATAATTGGTATGTTTGATGGTTACCAAATCTTGAGAATAAGATGATAACGAAAATACTAAAAATAAAAATAATGTAAGGATTTTCATAAAGGTTATTTTATAATAAATATATTAACCTATTATTTAATTTTGATATATTTATAGTGATATGAAATTAATAGAAAGTATAAAACAAATTATATCTGAAGCATCCAAGAAACAAATCTTATTGGATAAGATTGGGTTTAACGAAGAGAACGCTGAAATATTAGATTCTGTTTGTGGTCCGTTAGCAATTTGGATGGCTAAAAAAGTGATGGAGTTTCAGCAAAATATTGAGTTAGGTTGGGGTAAGCCAGCTAGTCAGGGTCAAGCATTGGTTGATAAAATGAATAGTAATCGTTTTATTACCGGACATCGTAGTAAGATACAATCTATTATGGATTGGATTAGAGTCGGGTTAAATGGTAATGTCAAAGAATACCAAAATTTACCATTCAAAGAATTATGGGGAAAATCGGAGGTATGGCACGATAGTTTAGAAGTTGGTCAGGGAGATATTAACTATAAAGAAACAAACCCTACCATATTAGATTTTACAGATGAGAACGGAAATGGGTTTTATTGGGCGGATTTGAATACAAAAAATTCAGAAGCTGAGTGCAACAGGATGGGGCATTGTGGAAGAAGTAGTTATGGGTATCTTTATTCATTAAGACAAAATATCCCAATTAATAATAAATATAAATTAAATAAATCGGTTCTAACTGCCGCAATCGGTGAGGATGGTATTTTATATCAATTAAAGGGTGTTAAGAACTCTAAACCAAAAGATGAATACCATCAATATATTTTACCATTATTCTATGTGTTAGGTGGTTCAGGAGAAGAAGAGGATTACTTAATTCAAGGATTTGGAACAGAATACGCATCAGAACAGGACTTTAAACTATCTGATTTACCAGAAGAAACAATCAAAGATTTATATAAAAACAGACCGGAGTTATTCTCATCAAGAACCATGCAACGATTGTTAGGTAAGATGGGAATTGTTGATGTCCAACCACTCCCAACAACATTTACATTAGATATTACCCCGGATGATTTTCACAGGTATATTGATGGGGGAACTTACAATAGTTATACTAATAGAACAACAGGTGTGGTAAAAAGGGTTAGTATTTTTGAAGAGATAATGGAAGGTGATGCTTGGAATTTATGGGGTCAACACGATAATGAAGATTTACCAAGTTATTTTGAATATGTAATGGATAAACCAACAGAAGAAAAGTTATGGGCGATTGTTAGAGACATGTCTCAAAGAGATGGTATTGAATTAGACGATAGTTTATCTTTAGAAGACGCGATAGGAGAAGTTGATGGTGATTATGAAATTAAAAATGCTATTGGTGGTGCAATAAATGATGCTGACGCTGACGATTATGTTAATCATTTACAGGATGAAATAAAATCGGCGTTAGAGTTTTATGGTAATGTGTTTTTCTTTAATAGTGATGGAGCCAAAATCCAAATTGATTTAAGTAATTTAGTTGATGTTGATGATGAAGATATTGATGTAATATTTGAAGATAATCTAAGTAGAGATGGAGGTTATAATTTAGAAGGCGTCCTTGATACATTAATTTCAGAAGATTATATTGAAAAACCTGATTATAGTCCTGATGATAGATGGTATCCATCACCTGATTATGATGTAGTAAATGAAAATGTTAATTACAGATTAGACGATATTAGTATATGAGTTTAAGTAAGGATTTAACGATAGTCATACCCTGTAAAAATGAGGGTTTAATCATAAAGAAAACTTTGGAGTTAATAAACTTGCAAACTAATATTAAAAATGTGAATGTTATGGTTGCCGACTCTTCAACAGACAACGGATTCACACAGAATTGTATTCTTCATTCATTTCATAATAACATTAATGTAAAAATAGTTAAAGGTGGATTTCCAGCTGAAGCCAGAAACAACGGAACCAAAAAGATAAAAACACCTTATGTTTTATTTTTGGATGCCGACATATTCATTACTGACCTTAATTTATTATCCCATATGGTTAAGGTAATGAAAAATAACGATTATCATTTATCCACAACTAAAATGAGAACAGATGATGGACATTACAATTATGTATATAAATCATTTGATGTTATCCAATACTTAACCAAATTCACCACACCATTTGCTGTAGGTGGATTTATGTTATTTAATAGAGAGGTGTTTAATTCATTAGGAGGATTTAATCCGGATGATAAGTTTGCCGAGGATTACCATTTAAGTTCAAAGATAACGCCAAATAAGTTTTATGTGGATAACGAAATTGTTTACACCACATCAAGAAGATTTAAGAATAAAGGATTATTCTATATGGTTAAGATGATGATTAAATCTTGGTTTAATAGAAATAATGATGAGTTCTTTACAAAGGAACATAATTACTGGACATAATGAAATATAAAACAATAATTCTATCGGACATACACTTGGGTTCCAAATCAAGTAGAGCCAACGATGTTATCTCATTCCTTGAAAAGAACACCACAGAGACATTAATATTAAATGGTGATATCATTGATGGTTGGGCTCTTAATAGAGGTGGTAAATGGAAAGAAAGTCATACCAAAGTATTGAGAAAGATTATAAAGATGAGTGAGAAAGATGTAAATGTCGTTTGGCTCAGAGGTAATCACGATGATTTTATTAAAGATTTTATACCATTCAAATTATCTAACATCACAATAGATGAGGATTATACATTCACATCTGTTGATGGTCGTAAAATGTATGTGTTTCACGGAGATGTGTTAGATGTGTTTATCACCAAAGTAAAATGGTTAGCAAAGATTGGCTCAATGGGTTATGACTTTGCTTTATGGATGAACAGGGTATACAACAAATATCGTGAGATGAGAGGATTACCTTATTACTCTATCTCCAAAGATATAAAGAATGGTGTTAAAAAAGCCGTTAATTTTATAAATGATTTTGAACATAATGCAATACTATTGACATATAAAAAAGGTTGTGATGTTGCCGTATGCGGACATATACATCAACCGGAGATTAAAGATAATTATATGAATAGTGGAGATTGGTGTGAGAATTGTACCGCACTTGTTGAGACCCGTAAAGGTAAATGGAAAATAATAGAATTCCATAAATAATTTTGATAATTAAGAATAAATGAATATCTTTGTATCGTAAATGTTTTAAGATGACAAGACAAGAATATTTAAGAGTTGGAAAACAAAGTAGGTTGGGTACCAAAATATTGATTGCTCAAATAATATTTATTATTATTCTATATATAATAATTTTGATATGAAACATACTATAAATCACGAAAATAAAACAATTACCGTTCACAATAGTGAAGGTAGAGTTGATGAAATTAAATCTTTATTAGAGATATTCAAGGGATATACTCTAATTACCGGAGTAGTTAAAGAAAAAAAAGAATGCGTTTGCAATCCAGCTAAAGGTGGTGACGGAAACTGTGTTTGTTAAACTATTTAAAATTATGAATAAAATAAAACAATTTATATTAAACAATAGGTACGATATTTTAATGCTATTATGTGGCGCATTAACTTATTTTGTTAATGTATGGTTTGTATTGGGTGTTTTAGGTTTTTTAATAATTGGTGAATCAGAAAAATAAAAGTTATGGATGAAAAAGTAAAAAACAATGATGATTTTGTTGTTGATGAGATGATTAAAAATTATTGGAATGTCATATGTGATGGACAACGATGTAAAATTAAAATTCCAATAAACTCAAATTTGGATTATGGTTTTTTAAAAGGATGTATAATAGGTTTTATCGTATCATCAATAGTTTATGGTATCTTTTCTGTTATATTTTAATGAAAAAAAAGAATATTTAACAGAAAAATACAAATATATTTAAATAATTGAAATAATATCACAAAAAAATGGAACAATTCGATGATGATGAGTATTTATCAGACGAAGATATCTTAATCTTCCCTAATCTATTACCATAAAAGTTGTGATACCCGACCCAATATTCCCGTTGTACGGTTTTATATTATTGTTGGTTATTTTTTGCTGTCTAGCGATTTACGATATATTAAGAGATGAGAAACCTAAAAATAAAAATTGACTTAATTACTCTATTTTTAAAATGGACAATCAATGATATACGAAATAATTATCGGGATATTAAATCGCGTTATCTACTTATGACTGACCCTGAACTACATCAATTACAGATAGAAATAAGAGAACTTATGAAAAAAAAGTAAACCCTCACATTGTTGGGGGTTTATTACTTTTGGTGGTAATATAAACCCTAAAAATTAAGGTTCATCTTGCGGTGATTGGTAATATATTTCATTCGCCCTTTTCTACGCATTGTGTTCCATTTTGCAAACGAAATATAAGATAAAAAGAATTAAACGAGAGTAAAAAGAACTCAAAATTACCTTCGTTCAAAAGATGGGAGTAATTTTTACTCTCGTGTTATATTTATACATATGGATATTAAGATTAGTGAAGAAAAAATAGAAAAATTAAAAGATATTATTATTAGTAGTCTTGATATTGATAAGGATAGTTTAATAAGAGCCTTCCAAGTAAGAATGAATGGAAAAAAAATCCAATTTGTAACTCCGGGAACAAGAAAACATGTGATAGCGGAATATTACGGATTTGATACCAAAAAATTTATTAAAGTGAGTGATGATTATTTTTATGATTTGATTAGTCCAATTTTTGGTTCCCGTAAAATTTATAATGCAATAAGAAAAGATTTAATTAAAAGAATTTTTAAAATTTATACTAGTAAATACCCAAGTATTTATGGTGATAAAGAGATAGAAGATGTTATATTTTTAGAAAGAGCTATAGAATAATATGAAAATAATTATAACAGAATTACAATATAAATTGTTGCAAGAACAAAGGGTTAAGGGAGAAGAGATTACTCCCGGGAAATATGTTGTCCATTCCTCTAATAAGTCTAACCGAGATAGTATTATGGACTATGGGATTAGAGCGGTGTTAGGTGATTGTTATTTAACTCACGCAGCCAGTGAATACAGTGACGATGAAGAATGTGTTCCTGCAGTATTTGCCACCAATAGTTTAAAGAAAAAAGATATGTTTGATTCAACTTATGATGATGACATATGGGTGATAGATACAGAAAAATCAAATGTTCAATGGTATAAAGATGCTCATTTTGATGATAAGTATAAACATATTGTTACCTTTGATGATATACCAAGAGACTCAATTAAATTAATTCACAAGGGAACCGGGCAAGATATTTGGAACACTCAAGATGATAATAGAGAATTAACATTAAGTGAAATGATTAAATTGGATATTAAAGTTGGTGATACCATAATGGGTGGAAAATTCAAAAACAAAAAGGTTGTTGTTAAGACAATAGATAAGAATGAAAAAGGTGATATAACAATAAATGGCAAACCATTATTAAGGTTCAGAATTATTAAATAATATGAAAGATTTAATTAAAAAGATATTAAGAGAAGAAGTTAGTAAACGATTTATCAGAGGTACAGACGCTGCTAAATCAATTATTATTAAACATATGGAGAAAATTATCTCTAATACAACAAGAGTCACTCCACCTACTGAAGAGAATTACGGGAACTATAATGAGGAATGGTGTAAAGGAGATAAAATTATTATTGAGGCGAGGTATAATTTTATGAATGATGGTGATGAAAATTATGGTCCCGATTATGTGGAGGATGTAAAGTTTTTTGCCGGTGATTTATATGTTGATAAAGAAGAGATTAATTATTTATCTAAAATATTACAGGTTAGAAAAACCTTTATATTTAATGTTATTACTGAATGGTATGACGATAAATACACAACCAAGTTTGGACAAGAGATTGGTCATCCGGAAATAGAGATTGATGAAACTCACGGATTAGATGCTTGGCATAAATGTTATCAAATGGTTAGTACTGATAATTTAAGTAGAGAAGAAATGATTAATTATCTTTATAAAAATGCGTTATATGGGATTAGTGAGTTAGAAGCTTTGAGTGATTATGACTTAAAAAGTAGATACAGAAGTGTCTATAATATAAAATCAAATGATGTATGAGAATAGTAATAAAAGAAAGTCGTAGAGACGAATTAGCAAAAAAAGAATTGGATAAAGCATTTTCTAATATGTATATTGATGTTGATTATATTACAGATTCAACAGGAGAACATAAGAGAATTGATTATAGAAATGGTGATGGTGTTATAATGATTTACGGTGAAAAGACAAGAGCTTTATATATTTGTGATGATATTCTTGCACCTATAGTTTATTTCGGTTATACACCACCGGAATATAAAAAATTGATAAAAAATTGGTTTGAAGATAAGTTTGAATTACCGGTTAAAATTATACATCACACACAAAAAGGTGTTTTACAATAAAAAAAAAGAAGGAACTACTTGGTAGTTCTTTTTTTTATACCTATATTTGCCTTATGGAAATAGATTTTATAAAATACTCGGTAGAAGAATTAAGAGAGCTTCAAAACAAAATAGGTAATTATTTACAAAATCGTGAAGATGGGTTTATTTATATCTGTGAGGTTAGGTCATATGGTAGTAAATGGAAAAACAGATTAACCAATGAACTTGCGGTGAATGATTTATGTGAGGATTACAATGGTCAAGATGGTATTGTAAATGTTTATACAACCAATCCGGATGCTAAAATCACCAATTATGGTGGTGATATAATGCTTATTAAATCTAAAGATGAGTACGATAAATGGTTATTAGGGACGGAATTGGCTAACGAGATATCAACTGCTGAACACAGGTTGAAAATTTGGGAAGAGAGACATAACATGCCATATGGGATGAAACCAACTTTTCCACCACATTACACTAAAGATGATATATCAACAATGAAAAAGGAATTAAAAAAAATCGGAAGTTATGAAAAACCAATACCGATGAATAAATATTTTGATGATTATGAGTGAAAAATTGACTATGAAGGAGATTAACGAGAAATATGTTAATCGTATTATTGAGTCATTAGAGAATGACAAAGAACTTTGGAATAGAGAAGTTATGTGTGGAATGGATGGGTGTTTTGTGGATTATTATAGTCCGAAATATCCAACAACAAATGAAGGAACATTATCTTTTTCTGATAGAGATTTTGTTAGTGCTTATATTGATGGTAAACTTGCTTGGGAAATTCCATTTTGGATGTATTACAATCCGTTTAATAAACAATCTTCAAGGTTACGTAAAGCAATGAGTGAGATGGCGAAATACCATATTGAAAAGAACGACAACGATTATAAAGAAAAATTAACTAATTCAATTAAATGATATGTGGGTAGAAACAAAAATAATAATGGATGGTGGGTATCAAGAAGTGGTTATCCAAGAAAATGAAACTCAAAATGCTATTGTATTACGAGTTGTAGAGAGACAGGACAAAAGTATTGACTCAAGATTGTATATGTCCTATGATGAGGCAATACGATTGGCGAATGAATTAATAGAATTTGTGGGTAAAGCTAAAATGTGATATGGGGTGGAAATCAACAGTAGAAATTAGTAGAGATGAGGTTATAGAACTGATACTATTAAAGGTTGGTGTGGAGGTTTTGAATAAGATGTCCAATAGAGACCTTGAAAATATGGTTGAGACATTGGGGTTTGGTGATAATATTGATTTACCTTACTTTGGACATAATTTTTATGTAGTGTATAATAAAGAAAAAGATAACCCCCAAGATTAATGGGGTTTTTTAATTTATGGGATATTTATTTATATGAAAATAGTAATAACAGAAAGTAAATTAGACGACGCAATTTATAAATATATAGAATCAATAATTGATGTTGATAATATTCGTTGGTCTCACCCTGATAGTGTTGATGACGATGATAATGGGGATGAATCGGTGATTGATTATTTTTGGGGTGGTGGATATTCAAATACTGATTTTCTTTTTAGTTATTATACTCCGGAATATTATAAAGGCCCATCATCAATAAGTTTTAGAAAAGAAGCTCCTATATTAGAATTATCTGATAAAGATTTATTTGAAAAATTAGATTCATTATTTGGTAATAGATGGGATAAACCGTTTATTAAATGGTTTGAGAATACTTTTGGATTACCGGTTAAAACACTATCAATCCATATAGAAGAATGAAAATAGTAATAACAGAAAATAAGGTTGATAATTTAATACGCAAGTGGTTGGATAATAACTATATTCCGGATTATGGGTGGTATGAGAATATGAGGACGATAGCTGGTACTTACCAAGATGATGTTGATAGATTTGGAGACCTTGTTTTTTTCATAAATGATGATGATTCTTACATTTATTATGGTTGTAATGCAAATGCTGGCCCGGAAGATGAATACTTTGCGGGTTATGGTCGTTTACACAACTATGACTGTCCTTTATTACACATATATCCTGTGATTGGTGAAAAACTAACTTCTTTATTTGGAAATAGATGGAAACCGGTGTTTAAACAGTGGTTTGAAGAAAATACGGGATTAGAGGTTAAACAAATAACGGATGATTATTTAAAAATATAATGAAAATATTAATAACAGAGAATAAAAGAAAAGATTTGGCGTATAAGTTATTAGACGATATCTTTAATGAGTTAACTCGAGAAGATTTTGATTCAAATAGAGATTCTGTATATAGTAATCAACAAGTGGTGTTCAAAAACAATGATGGTGATATTATTATGAGATGGTCTGAAAAGAGAGACCATTTATATGTTACAAATAGTTTTGAGAATATTTTAGATATCTTCTCATTTGATGAAAATGAGAAAACCCAATTAATCTCCCGATGGTTTAAAAGTAGAGCGAATATTGAACCTGATGAGGTATATTTTTCAAATCCGGGTTCATTAGATTGGGAGAATATGGGTATTGGAGATATACATAATTGGTAATTATGTCATATTCTTCAAGATAGCTTCCAACATAGAGATTGATTCCTTGTCTTTTTTTGTCTTCACAGTTTTACCTTTAAGGTATTCCAAAGAATCTATCATTTCCTGTTTCTTATCTGTAGGTTTCAGTGGGGAGTTATGAACAGTCACAGTAGGTTTAACAACGGGTAAGGGTTTTATAGGGGTCATAACCACATTAGTGTTATATAATGTATTATATATATTAATTGCCTCATTAGAACCCTTTGTTGTTGTCCGGATAATCAAATATTTAAGTAGTTTCATATGTCAAAGATACAATATAACACCAAGACATACAAACATTGGGGGTTATTTTATATCTAATTTATAATCATTGACTATTGTATATCCACATGCATTGTAAATTTCATTTCCAAACTCTACTGTTGACACAAAGTGGTTTTCATTTAATAAATTATCTATTAACATAATGTAAATAAATTCTTTTAAATTAACTATACCACCTCTTCGTCTATCTTTTCTAATAAATGCTGTAAAGTACCATCCATCTGTTCCTAAATTTTCTGATGTTCTGTCCATCCAAGTGTGATACATTCTATATATTCCTGAAGTTGTGTTTACTTCCCTTATGAATTTTCCTGCTGGCATTGCCACATTTCTATCTTCCCATATCATTATTTCATGGGAGATATCACTTGTTTGATTCTTACCTTCTTTAGTTACCCATAAATCAAATGCTAAATTGTATTTTTTAGGTTCGACATACATTGATACATCGTAAGTGGCGTTTAGAATATTAATATCGTCTATCTTTTTTGGGAAGTATTCATTGGTTGATTCTCCTCCAAATGGGGATTTCCCTATGAATAGCTCCGGATATCCTATCACACCTCTATTTTTGTTTGGTGTTAAATATCTCCAACCTATGGTGGTATGGGATTTAAAAATGGATTGACTATACTTTTCACCTTTTCTTAATTTCCATTCACCCCATTTATTATTTAGAATACTAAAAAGTCCAACATGAGAATCTGATGGGTCAATAATGGATTTTTCGTTAAACATTTGTTTTTCATCCTCATTTAATTTATCGTATTGATTAAGTAATCGTGATAAAGAATCTCCTCCTTTAATAAGATGATACATATAAATTAGGTATCTCTTTGCGTTCTCTAAATGATAGTTCATAATTTGTTTTTTATAATAATAATTTAATTAATTTAATGAATCAACTCCAAACCATTCCGACATAAGTATTTCTCCAGCATTATTAGAGTTATGCTTCATCAATAACCATTTAAAGGCGCATTCGCTGATAAATTTGGAATCTAAATTATCCCCCAACCACATAAATATTTCTTTATGTATTTGGTTATTAATTCTAATAAAATTAACCATATCCGACCGCATTATTCCAATTTCAGTGTCGCCATGCCTAAATACAATTGATTTATTATGATAGTTGGATTGACTAAATGTGAGTTTATTGGGATAAGTAAGATTGAGGTATTGTATGATTATCTTTTCCATTTTAAAGTAAATTATTGCCATAAGTACCGGAAAGCGGTACTAATGGCAAAGATTTTATCGAACCAATTTAATTTTCCCAATTTCAATTCTATGTGGGAATGAGAACAATTTAACAAATAATTTCATTTCCGTTAAACCCCAAGTTCTAACATATTCATTTCTTTGTCTTGATGACCAAAGCTGAAATCTAGGGGGGTTCCATTTAAAAGTATCGTTCATTCTATCCTTATGATATGTTCTAAAATTACTAATCTCAATGTGAATTAATAATTTTGGTTCATAGTAATCGGTATTAAGAGTCATACCAACAATTTTATAATCATATTTAAACCACCTTTCGGCTTCTAATTCTCCGGACCACGGATGTTTTTTAATGATTTTCCTCATTAAAGGAACTATTTTAGTTGAATAAGAATTATCGTCTATATGTGTCGAAGGGAATTTATGTCTCATCTATGTATTATTTTCCATTGTTTAACATTTTAATAGCTTTTAAAATTTGTTCTTGATTTCTATAGAGTACAGATAACTTATTTTCGATGACCGAATATCGACAATGCTTACTCCCAACCACTTCTTCAAGTTTAATATCTTCAAGTGTTTCTTGTTTATATACTAAAGCAGTACTACCTCTTGTGACAGGATTATTTTGGTCTATTTGTTTGAACTCCTTAATCTTTTCATCAAATTCATCAATATTATCATTAATAAATTCAACATGTTCTTTCGGAAGATATCCGTAATCAACACCGGTGGCGTTTACACATTGGACACATTGCTCTGAACATTTATCACCATAATCAACTTCATCACCACAATAGAAATTCTTTCTTGGATTGATTATTTTATACCATTGTATATTATCATCAACAACCTCAAAATCAACCTCCTCACAACTTGGATTCTTACCAAACCATTCAAGGAAATCATTATCAATAGCTTGTACACCATCTTTAATTAAGTCTTGGTCTGTTGTTAGTATGATTTTTTTATAATTAGATAAATGACAACTGTTTGATGGACTTTCTTTGCTTACAATTCCATCATCTTTAAATGTTCTTGCATCATTATTTAAAGTTTTAACAAATCTAAATCCACCTGAAGCACATACATAATCTCCTTCTTTAATTTCTTCTGAATTAGTGATGTAGATGTTTTGACCTGTAGTGTAAAATGTTTCAGGATAACTCGCTAAATTAAGTATTTTACCATAGTCAGATAAAAATAATCTTGTTTTTGATTGTGTTGGTAATAAGTGTATGTTTTTCATAGTTTTATTTGTTTTTAAAGATAAATTCCTTGTTCATATTCTTTTTACATTCAGAGCCAATAGGAAAGAATCCTTGGCTATTAGATACGATAGATAAATCATCGGTATCAACGGCAACCCAATCGGTTGTCATATGAACCATAAACTTAACTTGCTCAACCTTCATAGGTTTATTGCAACAGACACATCTTTCGGTGTGTCCCGGTTTATGGGACGATTCATTCTTATCAAAATTCGGACTAATATACAATTCGGTGGTATTCATCATATTATTATTTAGAGAGCAAAGATAAGAAATAAAAACTATTCTACCAAACAATATATTTATTATTATGAACTTACAGGAAAATATAATTAGAATACAGGAAGTGATGGGGATTATCTCCGAGGTTAAATCGTCATACACTGTAAAACAAATAGAGAAGGGGTTAAACAAGTCTGCAAAGGACAATGATGTGACTATAAACACGAGCATAGAAAACATTATAAACAACATAGACAAATTTGAATTTCAGATTGGTTCCGTGGAATCGTTCTTAGATGATGAGAACAGTTTTACATCGGACTCACTAGTTGAAAAACTAATATCTTACGTCAAAGATAAGAATTTAAATATTGATATATCCAAATTGATTGAGTATAACAATTATAGAAGAGAGCACGATAAAAATGATGATAGAGTGTTTGAACTTTTATATAACACACACCCTGATGAGGACTATACAGAGGAAATAGAAAAGTTATACGATAGAAATGATGAGTTATATAAGTATTTTGATTTACTAAAACAGGAAACCTTAAAGATTAAACAAGAAATACTTAATTTAGAATGAACCTACAAGAAAATATACAAAGAATAAGGGAGATGATGATTGCTGAGGAGATGGTTCAATCGGACGCATGGAAATCAATAAAGAAAACATTAGACATTCTAAAGAAAAAGAAAAAGGTATTGTTATTGAGTTGTTCCAACAGATATAATTGGGATGAAAAAAACCTTGACATACCAAAATCAAAGATGATTGCAATGTATCTTAACGATGAGTTGGGTGATAAGTCAGTATTAATTGATGTTTCCGAACTTAATATTGTTCCTTGTGAGGGGAATGTATCAAGAAAAGACGGGAACAGCTGTGGGATATTAAAGTCAATGCTCAAAGATAAGAAAAAGAATCCATCCGGAGACCATAGATGTTGGGCAAGTATTAATAATCCTAAAGACGAACTATGGAAGATATCCAAAGAGTTATTTGAATCAGACGCAGTTATATTCTTTAGTTCGGTAAGGTGGGGACAAACCAATATGTTCTACCAAAACTTAATTGAGAGATTGACTTGGATTGAGAACAGACACGCAACATTGGGGGAATCAAATCTTGTTGAGGATATTGAGACAGGATTCATCTGTGTTGGTCAGAATTGGAATGGTGAAGTTGTAAGTGAAACACAAAAAGAAGTTCATAAGTTCTACGGATTCAAACCAAACGATGATTTATATTGGAATTGGCAATATACCAAAGATGTGAATGATGAGACAGAAAAATCATATAAGGATTCACATAAGAAATTTATCAAAGATACTAAATTACCGGAAGAAAAATAATATGAACTTACAAGAGAATATACATAGAATCCACCAAATGATGAGGGTTATCAATGAGGATGATAAGACCACAAAGATACAAAAAATGATTGATAAGATGGGGTTATATTACACCATTAAACTTTTCGGTGGTTATGATACTATTAAGAATATGTATGGTGATAGTTTTAATTTAACAAAAGAAGATAAGATTGATTTCATTAAAGATTCGGTTCAACATTTAGCAAAACCTTATAATACAATCGGAATTTCTATATATGAATTAGGTTTAAGTCCTGTCCCATATAGTATATCAGGCGATGAGGTACGACAGATAGAGTATTTTGGTCCGGAATCTGCTGTAATAGATGTTTACTACGAGGGTTATCATGAATCAGATTTTAAGGAGAAATACAAAAATTTTGATAATCACACATTAAATGATGTTTTCCTATTTATGCTTGACACATTAAACTATTACAAATAAGTATATTTCACCATCGGGTGATTAATATAACCACAATTCACCAAAGATAAGTATAATTCACCACATATTACCAAAATGTGTAATATAAGTTCCAAACCTTATAAACCCACAAAATAAGTCCCGAACCTTATAGCCATAATAAGTTATAGAATACATCTATAGCTTATTATGTTTTTACTATTTACTATTAATTTGTAATGTTCCTTCTCCACCACCGCAAAGACGCTAAAGTCGCAAAGGTTGTTTCTGTCACCCTTAAATTGTAACGTTCCTCCACCCATCAATCCCGAGGAATACAATGGTTTTGGTTCTTGTCACCCTTAAATTGTAACGTTCCTCCACCCATACCTTTGTTAAGTCTTGAATTTGTTTATATTCCATACCAAAAAACGATTGAAAATATGACCAAATTTCATCGTAATTCACATTAACAAACCCATTTTTTTTATTGTAATCAAAGATTATTTCATTACCTTTTTTATAGAAAATATATTCAGGATATTTTCCGGTTTCATATGGTTCCAAATCACCATAGTTCTTATTTAACCAATTAATGGCGATTTGTCCCAATCTACTTTCAGTTATTATTATTTTCATATTAAATAAATATCATACAAAGATAAAACATTCCTATTGATAACGTGGTAAAAAATACTTATTATTATAAATAAAAAGAAACATATATGGAATTAAACGAACAGATAACAAAAATCAAAACAATGATGGGGATAAATGAGAACAAACAAGTATATCCATATTCTTGTGCAATGTTATACTTTAACCCTGATACTATTACGGAATTACACAACAAGATAAACCCTGATGACTTATACACCGAAGAAGAGGGGTTTGGTTTAGAACCGGAATCACATTGTACATTATTATACGGATTACACGATAACGAGGTGAGTATTGACGACATAATTAATGTGTTAAACAAATATACATACACAAATTGTAAAGCTCATAACCTATCTTGTTTCAACAGCCCAAAGTATGATGTATTAAAGTATGATATAATGGGGGATAATCTAAATGATACAAACGAGGAATTAAAACAATTTCCATTCACAAGTGATTACCCTGACTATTATCCACATATGACTATTGCATATCTTAAACCTGGCAAAGGTAATGATTATATTAATATGTTGGGTGATGAGCATAATGAAATGATAATGACACCACAATATGCTGTATATTCAAGAACCGATGGTGCCAAACATAAGATACCTGTGAGACTCCAATAATATGAAATTACCAACAGATTATACAAAATTAAAACCTCAACAACGAAGAGAGGTTAGAATACAATATATCAAAGAACAGGATAATCTATGTATGTATTGTGGGGAGACATTAGATGAGGTTGCCCCTGAAAGAATAACAAAGAAGCCAATAAATTGGCGATTGTTTCCGGAGGGATTTTTAAATAACCCAATACATCTACAACATTGTCATAAAACCAATATGACTGAAGGTGCGGTCCATAGTTATTGTAATGCGGTTCTATGGTAATACGAGGGGAGATAAATAAGAATGGTTTATTTCTTTTTAAATCGTCCAATTATAGTATTTTCGTGTTCTCTAAATTCAGTGGCTTTATACCTCATCAAAGTAATTGTTTCTTGAATAGCTTTTCTCATATCTTCCTCACTATAACTTATTACCGATTTATCATTTTTCTCAACAATTACAACTCCATTTTCAATATGACAGTAAATATTTTCAGCATAAATACAAATGGGTATATTTTCTTGTTGCCATTTAGCACCGTTAATCCATTCATCTCTGTATTGCTTATTTTTATCCCAATCATCATATTCTAAAATAATTGGATATAATTTTAATGCGACTTCTTCAAGTGTTTCTTGTTTAGGTTCCACTAACTTATTAGCAGTTTCTCTTACTTTTTGTTTTACTAACTCAGGTGTTTCAGATAATATTCTATCTTTAGTTGATTGTTTAGGTTCTTTTATAACAACACTTGTATTACATATTTGATGTGTTTCTTCAAATGTTACACTTTCTGAACTAACATAACTTTGGCATTTAGGACAATACCAATCTTGTTTAGGTTCTTCTTGTGGAATGATGATTTTGTAAGGATATTTGATATAATAAATACCGCTATAACTTTTATTTACTTCAACCTTCTCACAGCTTGAATTTTTAACAAACCATTCTAAAAACTCATCATCAATAGCTTGTACACCAGTTTTGATAAGCTCAGGGTCTGTTGTTAGAATGATTTTAGCTACGCCATAACTTCTTTCTAAGTTTAATTCAGTTGCTTCAATACATTTATAAACTGAATTTGTTCTTGGAAGATAATACCAATCTCCTTTTTTAATTTCTTCATCAGAAGTGATGTAGATATGTTTGTTTTCACATTCATCAGTTGATAAAGAGTATCCTTCTTCAAAAATATATTCGTGTGTTGTTAAGTATAACCTACTTGGTTTATCTGTTGGTAATAAATGTATGTTTTTCATAATGATTTCTTTTTAAATTGTTCAAACCATTTATTAAATACTCCTATAAGAATATTATATCTACCCATAGTATAAGCATCTTTAGCTATTGTTTCAACCTCTTCCTCACTATAACTTCTTTCTTGTTTAAGAAATAATTCAGGCAATATTTCATCTATTAATGTTTCAACATCAACTGAATTTCCTTTATTATAGCCCCATTTTGATAATTCTGTTCTAAAGTCCATATCTTATTTCTTTTTAAATTGTTCAAACTGTTTACTGTTTCTATCCATAATAACTTCTACAAGTGCCATTTCCACCTTATTATCACTATTAGAAAGAAAATTGGCAACACATTCCCAAGCAAATTGTTTCATATCTTCCTCACTATAACTTTTTTCTTCAAGCTCAGAGATATACCTCAATACACTTATTGGCACTTGCAAATAATCTTCTTCTGCATTAGCTCTGTAGTATGCTAAATCTTTTACTTCTTCAAGTGTTTCTTTCATCTTATTTCTTTTTAATTTGTTCAAACCAATAATCTAAAACTTCTTTTGTAAGACCTTTACCTGATAAATGCTTTACTTTTTGTTCAGCATCATTACCATTTAAACCTAGAGCATCATCTAAAAAAGTTTCCAAATACCAATTATTTATATCTAAAATATCTTGTTCACTATACTTATTCTTGTCTTGTTCTTGTTGCCATTTAGCTCCAATTTCAATAAGTCTTTCAGCTTTTCCGTATTCAGCCATATTTGTAAAAAATTCATCTTGCAATACTTCTTTGGTAAAATCTTCAAGTGTTTCTTTTTTCATCTTATTTCTTTTTAAATTGTTCAATAATGTAGTTAATGCCTTTTTCAGTTAATTTATAACTATCAGGAAACTCTCCATAACCATCACTTGTCATTGTTAAATGAGCAGGATTAACTAACGACAAATCTGTTAAAGAAGATCTAGCTTCTTACTCATTATAACTTCTTTCTTTTGGAAATCTAAGTCCAATAATGGCTCCAGTTCTAAAACCTAAATCGAACTGAGTATTTCTTACATTATCATTAAAATTTGATAGTTCTCTAGTGCAGAAATCTTCAAGTGTTTCTTGTTTAGGTAAAAACTGTCTATAACAAGTTATTTCACCACAACCTTTCATCTGTTCTCTTAATGTTTTACCACAAAAATTACAAGTTTCTTGTTCAAGTGTTTCTTTACTTTCAAATTTTTCTTTTTCTATAACTAGTTCATTAGCCATAAAATCAATTTCATCTTGTTTAGGTTCTTCTTGTGGAATGATGATTTTGTAAGGATATTTGATATAATAAATACCGCTATAACTTTTATTTACTTCAATCTTTTCACAACTTGGATTTTTAACAAACCATTCTAAAAAATCCTCATCAATAGCTTGTACACCCTCTTTGATTAATTCTTGGTCTGTTGTTAGGATGATTTTTTTACAATCAATTCTATTATGTGAATATTTACTACAATTTACATATCCATTACCATTTTCACAAGCCTTAAATGGTTCAGGTTTTAAAGATATTATATTATAAAACCAATCTCCTTCTTTAATTTCTTCATCAGAAGTGATGTAAATGTGTTGAAATTTCACAGCATTACCTTTAATGTTAGGTAATAAAAAATAAAACCCTTCTTTTGTTAAGTATAACCTACTTGGTTTATCTGTTGGTAATAAATGTATGTTTTTCATAATGATTTCTTTTTAAATTGTTCAATAAATTCTAATCTTTTTTTATCGTACTTAATATCTAAATGACAATCTTCTTTATAAATTGTCGTTAATCTTTCCAATAAATCAACCAACTCACTATACATTTTCTTGTCTTGTTCTTGTTGCCATTTCATACCCAACAACACACATCGTAATTCTGTTTCAAAATAACTTCTAGCAGAACTTCCAATACTAGCTTCTTGGCTTCCGTACAATGTAGTTTCTTTTACTAATCTTTCAGCAACTTCTTCAATTGTTTTTTTCATATACTTATTTTCTTTTTAAATTGCTCAAACCATTTATTAAATACTCCTATAAGAATATTATTTCTACCCATAGTATAAGCATCTTTAGCTATTGTTTCAACCTCTTCCTTACTATAACTTCTTTCTTGTTGCCATTTAGCACCGTTAAGGAAAGCTAATTGTAATTCTTCACTAATATCAATATCCATTACTTGAAACCCATCATTAAGTGGATATAATTTTTTAGCAACAGCTTCTTCAAGTGTTTCTTTTTTAGGTTCTTGATACAATCCTAATTGCTCATCTTGTTCCATCATATCAATAAGATGTTGTTTTTGTTCTTCTTCTGGAATGATGATTTTGTATTTATAATAAGGTTCTTTTGCAGATATAGATTTATTAATTTCTTTAACAACCTCAACTTTCTCACAACTTGGATTCTTAACAAACCATTCTAAAAACTCATCAGGAATAGCTTGTACACCATCTTTGATTAGGTCTTGGTCTGTTGTTAGGATGATTTTTTTAGCATCCATTGGTATAGAATTTGAATTAGATACTCTCAAATAATTGATTTGTTTATGAATATACCAATCCCCTTCTTTAATTTCTTCATCAGAAGTGATATAGATGTTTTGAGTATTCTTTCTCCATTGAAGTCTATGTAATTCTAAAACACCATCTTTGTTGTAAGATACTCTACTTGAATTTTCTGTTGGTAATACGTGTATGTTTTTCATAGTAATTAAATTAGAGGGCAAAGATAAGTAATAAAAACTATCCCACCAAATTATTTGACAAAATTAAAACAATAATATTGATTATCCGGGAAGAATTACTTATTCATTAACAAAAAGATATATTATGGGATTATTAGAGTCGTTAGAGTGGAGATATGCCACCAAGAAAATGAATGGGGATAAAATACCTCAAGACAAATTAGATAGAATATTGCAGGCAACCAAGTTGGCACCTAGTTCATACGGGCTAACGCCATATCAGGTGATAGTCATCGAGGACCAAGAGTTAAAAGAACGATTGGTTCCGGCGTGCTACGGACAGCCACAACTAAAGGATTCATCAACTGTATTGGTGTTTGCTGTATGGGAAACAATCAACGAAGAATCGGTGGAGAAATATATCAATGATACGGCAACACAAAGAAATATTCCTATAGAGGGGTTAAATGATTTCAAAAATATGATGATAGGAACAATCAATAATATGTCGGAGGAACAGAAGACAATATGGGCTCAGAAACAAACATATATAGGGTTAGGGTTCTCATTAGTTGCATCAGCACTAGAGGGAATAGATTCAACGCCAATGGAGGGATTTATACCGGAACAAGTAGATGAGGTATTAGGGCTTGATGAATTAGGATTAAAATCCACGCTTGTATTAACATTAGGGTATAGAGATTCAGGTGATTACCTTTCCTTTATGAAGAAGATAAGGAGAGATGATGATAGTTTCTTTATAAGAAGATAATTAAAAGAGGGGGAAAGTAACATTTCCCTTTTTTTTATATTTATATGTATGAACTTACAAGAGCAAACAAACAGGATAAAACAAATGATGGGGGTTATTAATGAGAATACCTCACACATATTTACAAACACAAATGTAATGGTTGGTGATGTATATGAAGAATCGGAAATTTATACATATGTCCAAAAGTTACATTATAAAAGAAAGGAAGATTTTTGGGAGGGGGATTTAGGGGATAGAATTGAGGAATACCCGTATTATGTTGTAAGAGAGATACCTATTGATGAGATAGATATGGATGTATATCAAATTGATGAAGATGATTTAGAGGAATATATAGAATTATTCAAAGAATTACAATCATATCCACCAATAGTTTTAACTAAAGAGTATGATATTATTGATGGGACACACAGAGCAAACGCGTTAAGAGAATTAGGTTTAACGTCAATAATATGTTTTGTTGGTAAAATAAAGATATAAATTATGAACTTACAAGAGAACATAGATAGAGTAAAACAAATGATGGGTGGGGTTATATCCGAAGAATCTGAATCAAAAAAAGATTCCATGAAATCCATGTTAAAAAAATTAGGGATGGATGTAACATCTAAATTAATAGGTGGGATTGATTATTTAATAAGTGTTCTTTATGATGGAGATATTATGAAGTTCAGTGAAGATACTCACACACCACTTGCATATATGTCGGTAGACAAAAAGTCTTTATATTTACATGACGCGTTGGTAGAAAAACTTGGGTTAAATGATAATACACGACTACAACATCGTGGTGAAAAAGAATTGGGTGATTTTAGATTCGGAGCCAAAGACCATATGATGTATAAGTTCACCGCAAGATTATACCCAATAAAACTTCATGACCAACCCTATTATAAAGTTGTGGGGTTAAGTGGGGATTCAGGATTTGGTTATGGTTTTATCACTCAAAAAAATACATTAGGTTTAAGACACAGACAACAAATCTTCAAACAGATAATAGACAAGTATAATTTGGAACCATATATGAAATTAAAAACATTCTATTAAGATATGAACTTACAAACAACCATAAGAAGAATATTAATAGAAGAAGTAAATAAGGATTTGTCTCCAATATTAGAGAAGTTATTAAATAAGATGTTGGTTAAGGATAACCAAGATATTATCTGTGGTGTAAAAGTTAAACACCCGGACAACAGAACCAAATTACCACATTCGGATAATAATTACTTATCCTACAGGGTTGACATAATATTTATCGGGGGAATAGGAACCAAGTTTTGGCCTCAAACCCAAGCGGTACAGCGTAGATATGATGACTTAATAGATGAGGTATGGGACATAGTATGGGATTACATAGGAAAAGATGTGGATATATTCCCAAAATACATTAAAGAGTGTGAATAAAATACTAAACGATAAAACCATTCGTTATCATTCCTACACTACCGTTCCGGAATTTCACTCATAGTTCCATCCTTTACTATTTTAAAACGAGGGGGATTAATCAATATGATATTTAGTAGGATGAAATTCACCACACTTATTACAATGCCAAGTGGTATACCGAACATCATTAACTTTTATATAATATCTCTCCATCATCCAAGGTATAAAGATACTATTTAAACTATCCTTATCCAAATTAAATACGGTAAATAACATTGTTTGTAAATCAGAGTTATGTATGGTAACTAATCCGGACCAATTAGATGTGAATATCTCATTTTCATTATCATCCACATAAGACGTAACGGAAGCAATTTTATGTTGTTCAGGTTTTAAATTACCATAGTTCTTATCCAACCAATCAGTGACAATCTGATTCCTTTTATTCTCTGTTATAATAAATTTCATATATATAAATATATCTCTCAAATAATTAATCGTATCATTTTCGTATATTATCGTATCAATACGGATATATGTATAAGAAATCCATTTATCTATACACATCAACTTCCATATGTATAAAAAACTCAATAATTTATACATATAATCATTTTACCCCCCATTTAACTAATCCCCCTTTTAAGGGGGGACAAATGAGGGACAGGTTTAGTTATCCGGTATGGCGTTCATTGTTAGTGGATGTTCATTGTTAATGAACAATCAAATGAAATGAACATACTACGGGATGTTATAATAACTTATGTTTTGTATCATTGTAGTCAGTTTAAAACTCACAGGACTGATACGAAAGGTAAGTTTTAATGGTATTATCTGTCTCTGTGGTGTCCCATTCCACACCCATTAAGTTCGTGTCCTGACCGACACGTAGGGAGTCTATTAAATGGAACAAAATACCCCCTGACGGGTCGTTGAACTTCCTTTCAGTCAGGTTGAAGAGTAATCATCCTAACACCTAACGGTTCTCACGCGTTATGTACCATAACTAACATAAATCACTGGGAAATGTATATACCTAATTTATTGGTCCTACAGACCCCTACAGAGGGGATAAATTGATGTTTAACTATTCATAGGACCATATTTGGTGGGAATATGTGGTAGAAGATGGTAAGGTTGTATTATTAAAATGGGGGAAAAGGATTATCCCCATCGTAAAGAGAGACTGACATTTTGTCAAAAACAAGAAATTTAACATAAAAAGTTATTAACAATCCCCTCTGTTAGTATTTAAAACCCAATTGTTAATAACTATATTTATAAAAAGATATGAACAATTATGTACTTAAATGAAATGAATGCTACTGTCACTATGTCGGGTGATACCTATGTGGTGGATTATGGATATGGGAAATGTGTTTACCGGATGTTTAAATCGGGGAAGAGAATAAAACAGGATGTATTATTGCTTGTGGATGTTGACATGGGGGATGTGATAGAGATGATACATAAGAAAACCCCCCTATCGAGTGAAGACTTCAATGGGGTTAATATGGAAATAAGGACTGATTCCCTTGGTAGGGTGGAGGATTACATTACCACTTTGTCTCTCGGGGACAATTCTTAGATGTCTCTTTAATGGACACCCATAATAACTTCAACCAATGTGTAATTTTTTTCATAGTATAGATGTTTAATACATAAGTATAGACAAATGTACGACAAAATCATATTAATCCCCCACAATTACCTAATTATTAGTGAATGTCGAGTATATTTTATTAAATTATCAATGAATGTCGAGATATAATTGTCTTTTCCTCATTATTATGATATATATAATAAAGAAACATTATAAACTATGGGATTAATACCAAAAAAGACTGATTTGACTCCGATATGGAGTGAGAGTCCATTAAAATCTAACAAGAGTAAACACTATAAACCCCCAACTAAAACAACAAGGAAGAAGAAAGTTAAAAAACCTTTAACCAAATACGATAAGTATAGGATAAGGGTTAATGAACTAACCGAACAGGTGAAACATCTTATCGAGGGGGTGGAGAACAGGGGTTGGCACAAATATCACATAGACCATAAGATAAGTGTGAAATGGGGGTTTGACCATAACATCCCGGAGAAACATATTGCTCACCCGGATAATCTACAGATGTTATGGTGGAGTGACAATTTAAATAAGAATATTATATGTGAGATAGATGTTAAGAACCAATGGATAGTGGGGGGATTAAAGATATCTGAAGATATGAAAGGGATATCTTTCAATGAATAGGATGGGGGATTTATATAAAAATATATAAAGCGCTGTGGAGTCTACTCTTCCAACCCTATCGTCGCGCCCCCATCCGGAGTGATTACCGATTCTGTGGTACAAAGATATGATATTGTTTTCACAATACCAAATAAATTCAAATTATATATTACATACACAAACATTATTTCAATATATTTATACAATATGAAAGAAAATAAATTAATAGATAAAGGGTTTGATATAACAACCAAAGCTACAGCAAAGAAATACCCATTCATTAAAGGATGGAAGTATGGGGATGATTATAAGAAGTATGATTCTATAACAGTCATTGACCTATACGTTGACTTCTATATGTTATCCGATTACCTCAACATTCCATTAAACCCCTATTGGAAGATAAAACTTAAGGACCCAGAGAATGACTACAACTCCTCTTACGCAATTGGGGGGTTCCTTGAGGAACTATCCCCAACTCAAGATGATGATATGCACAAGTTCCGAACCAAGATAAGCGACCACTACAAGAATACTTATCAATACATCCCCGATGAACTCAAAAGAATGTATACCTATGAATCAAAGTGGGGTAACCCCGATAGAATATACCCAGCTCAACCAAGTGTTCATAACTTTATTGTGTATAATGAATAAAGTTATGAACAACTGACACCATGTCATGTTGATAACTTTTCCCCCATTTATTAGGATAAATCAAATATACCCCCTCACCCCCCATCTATTTACAGGGGGTTTTTTGTCCAAACACCCTCCCATCCCCCCGTATATACCCCCTACACCCCCTCCCGGGGGGGTATCCCCCCTCCCCATATGGGTATTTTGGGCGTCAAAAGGGGGGATAATCCTCTCTACATTGTGTATGGGTAAAAAAAACTTTTATAGAAAATTTGTCTAAAAAATTCTGGAAAAATTTTTGGGGAAAAAATCCCCCCATTTTGGGGATGT
>Ga0208053_1000008_pt1 | contig 51478 bp, 56 predicted proteins | sample LakMenEpi20May10_FD_150719 | JGI IMG/M metagenome (GOLD analysis project Ga0208053, IMG submission 150719) | Freshwater microbial communities from Lake Mendota, WI - 20MAY2010 deep hole epilimnion (SPAdes) | ecosystem: Environmental > Aquatic > Freshwater > Lake > Epilimnion/Euphotic zone ... | reverse complement strand
GTATCCAGTGGTTCCCTGTGGTCCCGTAACTCCTGCCGTTCCCTGGATACCCTGCGGTCCCTGGAGTCCGGTGGTTCCCTGCGGCCCCGTAAATCCCTGTGATCCTGTCAGGCCCGTGGGACCGGTGAGACCCGTGGATCCCGTGAGACCCGTGGGACCGGTGAGACCCGTGGGACCGGTGAGACCCGTGGATCCCGTCAAACCAGTGGGTCCAGTGGCAATAGCACCTGTTGGACCCGTCAAACCCGTGGGACCAGTGAGACCCGTTGGACCCGTCAAACCCGTGGGACCGGTGAGACCCGTGGGACCGGTGAGACCCGTGGGACCGGTGAGACCTGTGGCACCTGTCAAGCCCGTGGCTCCGGTCAAACCCGTGGGTCCGGTCAAACCCGTGGGTCCGGTCAAACCCGTGGGTCCCGTGGCAATAGGACCTGTGGCGCCTGTCAACCCCGTGGATCCGGTTAAGCCCGTAGGACCTGTCAACCCCGTAGGGCCCGTCAATCCCGTAGGGCCCGTCAACCCCGTAGGGCCCGTCAAGCCCGTTGGACCCGTCAAGCCCGTTGGTCCCGTCAAGCCCGTTGGACCCGTCAATCCTGTGGGTCCCGTAAGACCTGTGGTGCCTGTAGGTCCTGTGGCGATCGCGCCTGTTGCACCCGTCAAGCCCGTTGCGCCCGCGAATCCCGTCGCACCCGAATACCCGGTGAAACCTTGAATGCCTTGGAATCCGATAGGACCGCGATCTCCGCTGACACCACGCGGACCCGTTGGACCCGCAACACCCGTGGGACCAATGTATCCACCAAGCAAACTAATGGTCACACTTGAAAAGGATAAGGCGACTTCAAGCGAACTTCCAATGTAGATGCCGATGGACTGTCCTGCGGGAAGAAGGAAGGTTGCGGAGGACGCAATGTATGCACCTCCCGAGGTGGTTGTTTCGCCCTGTAGATTCGTAGCGACTCCACCCGTGGAGAATCCAGCATAGGTCTTGAAGACAGGTGTTTCTGTGTAGTCGTTCAAGTATGCATACCATGTGAACAAAAGGGGAAGTGTTGTAGGACCTGTGTTTGTGAACACATTGGCCGTGCCCGAAAGAGCAAGGTTTTGAATGCCGGTTGAATTGGGAATGTCAAGGTGAAGAAAGGGGACGAGCAAATCTACGTCGGCAGATACCGTCGGCGTATCAATGGTCGTGTAGGTAAGAATGGACACGGAGGGTGCCTGACCGGGTGGACCCGTTGGGCCCGTAACTCCTACACCACTTGAACCTGTACCGCCATTCACTCCAACCCATGGAAGATTGATCCATGTTGTGACACCGTCGCCGATCTTCATTTGGTTCGCATAGGGCTGCCCCTCCGAAGGGAGAACCACTGCAGGTTCGCCAGGGGATAAGACGAGAACATTCCCAACCGCCAGCCAGTTGAGATACGTATCTCGACGCAATTCGAACTTTACGGGGTTCACCGGCATCCTTATTAGACATCACATACATTTGTCTGAGCACTTCCACCACTCAGTAACATATAGTTGAGAATCGTAAAGTATGCGCTGCCACCATCCATGACAAACTCACCGTTTCCATCCAGAATGTTGGGGTTTGTGACGAATGCGGTCCCACCGTCGTACTCGTCTGCAGAGGTCCCGCCGTCCAAGATGTCGGGGTATTCGGATCCAGCGTTTCCGCCATCGTAGATATCGCAGTCGATTGCCGCGGCCGCCACCTTACAGGCAGCCTCGCACAAGCCTGAAATCGAGTACAACTCCAGGACCCCGTTTGTGAATCCAGTCGTATGGGGTGTCTCACGCAAAACCCGCGTTGGGTCACCATAGTACCCGCTCACTACGGCCTTTCTGCGCAAGGTTTGCGTATAGGTGGATGCGTCGCGCGTGCGTCCTGTGAACCGCTCCTTGCCCACGGACATGGGTAAGGGCAAGGAAGGTCCGGGCTTTGTGTGTTCTGGAAGGGTCGATTGATACCCAACCCAGACAATAAAAGATAAAAAGAGTGTGCCTACAAGTGTCCCTATCATCCCGTTGTTTCACGGTTAGATATCATCTACATTGACTTCATCCTCCTCAGCGATGAACTCAATTCCTCCCTCCTCGCTGGGTGCGTCCGTCGCAGCCCGAGCAAAGATGCGCTTGTCGGCTGAGGGAACCACCTCTTGGTAGCGGGCAATCTGCTTCTCGTTGAAGACCGACATGATCTTCCACGGCGTGCCACCCAGACCCGTGTTGGCCAGCAGCACCACACTGCCCACGTCAATCCAGACGTCCTTCTTGTTGCGACCCCGCAGACCGCCACGCAAGGGTGCGTGGACCAGCTTGTCCACAGGGCGTGTCTTGCCTCCAATGTCCTCGTCCTCCACGAAGAAACACTCCATCATTCCCGAGCCCAGCCGCCGCATCACGCGTGCGACGTGGACTCCCTCTGTCTCTAGTTCGTTCATCATGTCGTCGAGCAGCGCATCGTTGAACTTGTTGTTGGCCTTGGTCTTGTTGGACTCGGAGTTGCGTTGCGAGCGGTGGCCGGAGCCTCCAGTCATGTTACGAGGCATTTTGTATGTAGGATACACTTGACCTGGTGGTTGGGGTGGCGGTTTCCGTTTTTGGGCGCCAACGGACACCCCGTTGAAAACGGATTCTGGCTGGGCAGGAAAACTCCGAGTGGGCGCCTCCAACTGACAAAATGAACTCCGCACTCTCCCACAACCTCGACCTCGCCATCCGCCGTTCTGCACCTGCATTCAAGATCAACGCCGACGAGGTGAGCCGCCGCCTCCTCGCCGTTCTGTTCCCGACGCCAACCGTGGTGATGCCCATGGCGCCGGTTCCGGTGGCACCCAAGCCGGCTCCGGTCCCTCCCAAGCCAACGGTCGCGGAGGCACCGATGCTGACCTTCACCCCGACCCTGACCAAGAAGTTTGGCCAGATTGCCGAGGAGTTCAAGCTGAACCCCGATGACCGCAAGAAGGAGTTTCTGGAGTATGTGAAGCAGATGTCCATGACGGAGTATTCTGCAAAGACTCCGCAGGAGCACATGCGTGACTTCCTGAAGCCCAAGCCGCAGATGCCGGCGATTGTGGCACCTCCACCGAAGCCCGAGATGGTGGAGATCAATGAGAACTGCGTCCAGGTTCTCTACAAGGGTCGCGAGTATTGGGTTGGCGAGGACTCGAAGCGCGTCTACCAAACCTCTGCGGAGGGAGTGGACGAGTTCGTGGGCGTCATGGGCCTCGCGGAGTTTGATGGCATGGAGATGCCTGTGGACGAGGTCTAAGAGACCCCGAGATTCACACACAACAATCAATCAATTTTTAACTTGGGAGTTTGCAGCAGATAATAGGAGCCGATGTGATCTCTGGAGGGAAAGGACCCATGGCCGCGCCTACTGTCGTGTTCTCCGATGGGAAGGCGTTCGTGTCCCGAGAGAACTGTGCGCCACCAATGATGGCTTCCTGGCGAACATACGAAGTAAAGGCCGACGCAGTGTCTTGGCGCTTCTGCGGATAAGGCGAGTACACCCGGAACGTGAAGTCAATTGTATTGAAGGTGGCCGCTGTTGATTTCACAGTCACGGGAACGTTAAAGACTCCTTGTACCATAGGCATACCCGAGAAGGTTCCCGTAATTGGATCGAACCGCATTCCACTTGGCAGGTCCGATGTATTGACAAAGAAAAACGCAGGCGATTGGTTGAGGACCAGTGTAATGGGCGTCATGTTCGTGAACTGCATGATGGAAAACGCAGTGGCCGCGGGGGAGGTCAGCTGAATCCCAGTATCCTGGGTTGAGATTGTCAAGATGGAATCGGTTGCGTAAGGATAGGTGGTGTTGAATCCAACTGAACTCCGCGAGACGTTTCCTGTAAATGGACGCGTGTAGGAGACCCATGCCCCATCGGCAAGTGTGGGGGATGAATTGTAGAACACTGTGCGTTGATCTACAAGAAGTATCCATGTAGAGTTCGAATAGACAATTGTCGACGTAATGGAGAGCACGGGTTGGGCAACGGGCATATTGATATCTGTCCACTCGATGCCATCCGTCGAAGTTTTTGCGTAATAGACGTCCCCACCTTCGCTACCAATCGCAATCCATCGCCCCCCTCCGTAGGTGACGGCACTGGCCGTGAATGTGAAATCGTTCGTGCTGTCGTTCCACGTAAGTCCGGTGTCGGACGACCATCGCAGTGTCTTTGCGTCGGCACTCTTTAACGAAAACAATGCGAAATAGTCAGTCGACCCTGCTGCGACCCACGGAGTTCCTACGGGAACGTCAATGGCGAAATCCCGCGTTTCTGCTCCGAATCCGCCCGCAACCGTCCGTACTCCAGTCCAATTCGGAACAATCGTTGCCTCGGTTTCTCCAAACGAAGGAATTCCAGTCATGCTCGTGATGCGGAGTGCAGAATAAGCGTCTGGCACCAGACTTGAACCACCTGCCATGTAAATACCCGAAGCCGCCGAGCGTCGCAGAACCACAGAACCGTCAGCGGCGCCGCTAGCAGACCGGGTTGCGTAGAAAAAGTCATCATACCAATCGATGAACAAATTGCTCACGGCGTACTCTGGAAGGACATCGATTGCCCAGTTGCGCGGATTACCTGGCGCGGCTGTAACGTATCCCAGCGTCCACGTCTGTCCATCATCGCTCGACTCCAGGAGATAGACGTGACTTCGAAGTCCCACGCCGTACAACAGCGTCAATCCAACTCCGAGCGCATACCAGACAGACCCGCTTCCTGAATAGGCAATCGAAAACGTGGTTCGCCACAGGATTCCAAAATCGCTAACGCTAAATAGTGTACTTCCTGACGGCCGTTCGGACGAATTCACATTTCCACTCACGACTTCGCCGCTCACAGCTGAACCATTGTTATTCACTCCGGACAGTGACGCAACATATCGACCTAACGAATTCACTTGAATGTCGCTCGGCTTTACCTCAGACGCTGGGACGCCCTGGTACGGCGGCGCCATATCGATCAGAGGCTGTCCGCCAGCATAAAGGAGACGAGGTGTAGCATCCCCGAGTACGTTCAAGAAAGAGTTGGTATACGTATAGGCAACATACAGGTTGTTACTGCCTGCCCACAATTGCCCAATAACAGGAAGTGCAGTCGATGTAAGAACAATCGAGGTTGAAATGGTCGTGGGTCCGACGGCGACATTGACGGGAATGTTCGCAGTGGCCGGAAGAATGTTGGGCGGTTGTCCACTGAACAACACGCCTCCAATAACGCCCCCCGAAGTCATCGTCAGTCCGTACGTTTGGCCCGAAAAGGAGAAGCTCGTGGCAGGCAGACCGGATGCGAGATTGGCCACCAACTGAATCGGATCAACAGCCTGTCCCAACGCCAGGGAGTAGGCCGCGGAGGGCGCGCTCACCAGGACTGCGTCAGGAACGACCGCGTAGGTATACGGTGGAGACGATTGTCTGGAAATTCCTGTGGATGCGGTCACGACAAAACTACCCCCAGTGTTTGCGAAACAGGTACCTGTAATGCGACCCGTGCGGCTCATAGTAAGACCGCTAGGCAATCCAGATGCTATGTAGGAAATGACGATACGTCCACTCAAGGTTGTCGCTGAAATCTGAAGGGGGGTGATCGCTCGGTTCTGGAGAAACGTGGGCGACGCGACGGACCACGTAAAGACATCGTTCAATACTGCAAAGGGTACTGACCGAGTGACACTCAATAGGCCGTCAGTCGCAGTCACGGTCGCAATCATGGGAGAGATCAAGGTTGTCGGAACTCCCGAGAATGTGATGCTTGTCGCATTGGATGTTGCCGTAATCCCTCCCTCCACAAACCCCGTTGTCGTGAAGGTGATGGGTTGAGCAGCAGACGACGTGGCCGTCAAGGTCAGATTACTGGAGTAATAGCCGGCAAGCGGGTTCGCGAGGGGCCGCCCGATGATAAAGTTCAGGGATGAGTCGACAAAGGGCGACAGGGTCACGACGTCGTTCTGGGTTATGACCGTGAACTGAATCGATCCTGACACTCCCGACTCGCTGACTGCAGTGGCCGTAAACGTTCCTGACCCCACAAAGCTGGGTCTCCCCGTCAGACTTGCGATCCCAGACATTGAATTAAGAGACAAGTCCGATCGCAGGTCGGGCGAGAAGAGACGGTTGATGCTCGATGCGCCAAACCGACTCACGGCGCTGAACGGGATGGGTGTGATGGGCAGCGCGACAAAGAGATTGGAAAAGACAGCATTGTTCGACGGTGTCGCAAAGACAACGGTTTCAGTATATCCGAACGTCAGAGACGTGGAGTTTGACAAGTTGCCCGAGAACACACTGGTCACATTCGCAGTGAGCGTGTTTGAAATCACTTGACTGCTCGTTGTCGGCGTCACAATCGTCGGTGTGCCCGACAAATCGATGATATTGTCAATCGGACGAAACGGGTACGTCGTCACGGGGTTACCCAACGAATCCGTGAATAAGAGTCCGCTCGGAAGGTCGGAGGTTGGGTACGTAAAGGAGAGATTCGACGACGCAATCGGAGGAATGGCTGTGAACCGGACAGGTGTAATGGGAACACCCACGGTGAGAGAAATATCCACCGGGCCGCCGATCAGCTGGAGTCGCTCGGGCAGGATCTGAATGTTGATGTTCGCAGACACCACCTGGCCCAAGGCGTTCGAGGACACGAACACGTAATTGGAGGCTGCTGTGGTTGCTGCGGGCTGTCCACCCAAAAAGAACGAATTCGAGTTGGACCCGAAAAACCTCATGGCCGCGGGGAGTGTGGGCTGCGTAAAGGCCGTCGCAGGATTCACGGGAATACTCGGGACAAACTGGATGGGTGTGAAGACCTCGTTCGCATACACGACAATCCGAGCAGGTAGCGGATTACCGGAGGGGTCCGTGAACCGACCTGCGCCACCAAACACCGAATTCGAGTAGACATTGCTCTGGTTGTCCACGATCACCAAGGCGTTTGCATTGGACGAGACGATGGAGTTGAATCCGTTGGAACTCGAAAAGTTCACACCGGTTGCGTCGACTGACATGTATCCCAGCAGGTTCGTGGACGTGTTGGAAAAGTTGGAAAAGGTGTTCCCGGGCGGGAACAGGAACCGATACGTGAAGGGTTCGTATGCATACACTTGAATGGCCCCCGTTGCCGTGAACGGTGGACTTGCCGTCGCAACGACGAACGACATCCCTATTACTTAGCAGCAGGAAGAACTGCTTTAGGCGGCAACGCCTTCTTGTCCGCATGATACTTCTTCATCCGCTCGGATGCGGCCTTCTTGGCTTCCTCGGACATGGTGCGCTTCGGTGCCTGTCCTTCGGGGACCAGGGCCCTGATCACCTTTGTCTTCTTCGCCGTGGCCGCCGTAGCCGCCTTGGGAAGTGCCACGACAGCAGGTTCAGCAGGGGCAGCAGCTACAACTTCTTCGCGAGGAAGGTTGAGTTCATCAAATCGTTTTTGGGCTTCTTCAATAGCCAGGTCCCGGTAGACCAAGTCGAGCTTCAGCTTCAAAAGGCTGGAGTTGCGATCCATACTCTTCATCGCGAATGTTTCGAGTCGCCGAATACCAGACAGTGGGCTTGAACGGAATCCGTTTTTCTTCGGGCTTGTCTTGCGTTGAGTGATACTGAACATAGAGAAAGTAGGCAAAGGTGCTCAAGACAAGGGCAAGCAACACGATGTTAAAGACCATCGATGTTGCCTGTGTCAGTTCGTTCCGTCGTCCAATCAGCATGGATTCTACGGCGCCAAGGGAGGCGAGGTGTTGCATTGTTTGGTAGCAGGAGTCCAAACGGCTCCAAGAAACGACAGGGAGGCGCGAGCCCAGGGATCGGCCAAGCAGGAACACACATGAATACGGGAACCATACAGAGAGGCCAATCGGACCAAGTCGTGAACCTGCCGGCGTGTATGCCTTGACGTACACACTGCGAAGGTCGTTCCTTGATATCGGAGACAATCCATTTACTCCGTGCCTGTAGACGACAGGCTCTGTGTATACGGGTTCTTGGTGAAGCCTTCGAGGATGTCCGTATTGTTGCGCTGTACCAGAATGTCCTCCTGGAGGGGCTTGAAGTACTTGACCGAACCCTGAAGCTCCGAGGTCGGGGCCTGTCCACCCAGATTGAGCAGGGGAGTGTCGAAGCGAGTGGCCGCCGCAAAGATGGTCTCGTCGCGGTGAGTCGCCACATTGTAGGACTGGGGACCCGTCTGTAGGTTGGCCATACCGCCCACAGGACCACCCGGTGTCGGGCGTCCCTCGACAGTCAACTTCATGAACTGCTGGAACGGCTCCGTGAAGGAGCGAATGTAGGTCTGGTACGTGTTCGCAGACTGCGGGCCACCAATGAACTCGTCCGACGTGGACTCGCGCTTCTGTGTCTTCATCACCTGCTCGGGGTACATGGCACCCGCCACCTGCTGACCCACGGCCGTGTTCAAGTGCTCCATTTCGCCATCCTTGCCCTCGAGAATGACGAAGCGGTCGGGCCTGTTCTTCTTGACGGGCGCCTGGATACCCACCTCCGTAACGAAGAAGGCGCCAGGAACCGCCTCGCTCTTGTACGTGAGCTTGGGCTTGGAGGCCACACGGATCTCATCCGTCGTGAGGGGCAGGGCATACTCGCGCGCGGCATCCTGCTGGTATCCACCGGACGGCAAGTTCGTGTATCCATCATTGACACCCGGTCCCACGTGGACGCGGTCAATCGGGAACACGTTCTTGGTCGCAAGACTGGTCACCATGCGTGACTGCTCAAAGTCTGTCTCCACAGGCTGTCCCCACGGGTTTCCGTTGCCCTTCTCGGGGGCAAAGAACGCGGGCGATTCCTCCTTGTGGAAGAAGGTCTGCTTGCCCGTGCCCGTGTAGGTGTCGAGGATTCCATCGGTGGCTCCCGAATACATGGACTGGGTCATGTTGGCTCCAAAGAACGGAACCATGTTCGCGTGTCCCGTCGGAGTGTCAATGACTCGCATGGCTCCACCCGACTGCTGAGGATTCACAAAGGTCTCCATCGGGTTCATGCCTCCACCCTGCATGCTCTCCTGCTTCTTCCTTTTGGGGTTTGTCTCATTGGCAAGAGCGTAGCCGAGAGCCGCAAGGCCCATAAGAAGAACCACGTCCATCTTTGTGTATGACCAGACAAAATGTGCTAGGAACTGCTTCGCGCTTCGGGCTGACGTGTCGGCTGGTTAGTCTGAAACGGAGCTACGGCACCATCCTGCGGCTTGAAGACCAAAGGAACAAAGGGGAAGGTCGATTCTTGGGATGCGGGGAGCGACGAGACGCCCGTCGTCTGGTAGGTCTTCTTTGTGAACGGTTGTAGCTTAGGACGACACGTGTCCATTGTTTTCTATCATAGAAATAACGGAATGCCAAAAAAGGGCGTCATCGAAAAGACCCAGGAGAGTGCCGCCAGCTTTCTATGGATGCCCACCGTCGTGACTCCCCTCTACGACATTATGAAGTCTGTGGCCAGTGTGACACGAGGTGTCTTTATCGTTGTCGTTACGCTCTTTGTCGTCTTCACCTATTACGGATTTGTCCAGGAGCAAAGAAAGACGGGGGCTACACTCGGATTCGCAATGGTGGCGCCCATGGTTGGCATCTTGGTCGGTGGATCCATCCTCCTGCTGTTCTTGATGTTGTTCGGAGCATCCTTCGGTGGACTGAGCCTCGCAAGTTTCCCCATCTTGACCACCTACCCCAACACCTGTCCTACCACGCACCCTGACCGCAATGGACTCCTGTGCTACAAGCCGTGTCCAACGGGTCGTCACCGTGTGGGCGATGTGTGCTGGGCGGATACGAAGGAGAATGGCATTGGAACTCCTTTGGGTCTGGAACCGTGCCCCGACGGCTGGAACAATTGGGGGTTGGTGTGCCAAGAGCCCATCAGTTGCGGACTGAAGGATGGATGGCTCCTCCAGTGCAGGGGTGGTAACCTGGTTGGACGTTTGAACAATGGTGGTGTGTGCCCAGGCCCATCGGACGCGGGTGGACTCCCGCAGTTTGATGACTGGTATCAGCGATGGAAGCGGGCATTTGATAAGAAGCCTCGCACCAAGAAAAAGTGTAATGAACCCCCAGGTGCGCGCGCAGATGAGCGAACCTGTGAGGAAGAATCACTCGTAAAGCAGGGCGTTCACACGGATCGTGTGGATGGTATGTGCTACAAACCCTGTCCCGAAGGAATGGCCCACGTGCCGCTCATGCCGTATCTCTGCATCAAGAGGGAAGCGGATGGAAAGCCGATGCGTCTCGATTACTACGATGCGGACTCCAAGGTTCCCAGCATGATTCAGTTATTCGGATTCTTCAATCCGATTTGATTACCTGTTGGTATCGCGGTATTGCCGCATCCTCCTTCCGATAACCTCGTAATTGTAGCGGAGCGGGGCGCCCACTGGAAGCGACTCTTCAATTGCCTTAAACCTGGCGATATCCCCATCTTTCACCTCCGTGCCCTGAGGAATCACACCACCATTCAGGCTGTCCAGAAAAGTCTGTCCTAGTGTGCTCTGGAGAGTGCGAATCGCAATCTCCTCGGGGGTTCCAGGAGCCACCTGGGCTGCCGGGGTTGTCGCCGGGACCGCCGGGACCGCAGGGACCGCCGGAGTTGTCGCAGGAGCCGCAGGGGCCGCGGGCGGGGTCGGCAACGTCAGCCCCACGGGAGCCGCATTGCCCACGTTCGTTCCCATCGACATCGGTCCTGTCGGTCCAATAGGACCCATAGGTCCCATAGGTCCAGTGGCACCTGCCGCAGCAACCGCTTGACACGGCGGGCATCCACATCTCGCTCCATGTGCCGTGCCGTCCATTCCGTCCATTCCCATGGGACCCGTCATCCCGGGCATGGGATTCTTCATCATCCACCAGGGAACTGCTCCACCCGGGGCACCCGGCCCATCCACATTCGCAGGGTTCTGAATGTAGGTGTATCCGCCCGGGCGGTTCGGATCGAGAATGTTCGCATCCGACTCCCTCACCGTAAAGGACTCCGTGGTAGTGGCAGCGGAGACGGTGACAGGGGCCGCCGGGGTGCCGGGTCCCACAAGGCCAGAGAGGTTCTGCTGAAACTGGGTTCCGTACTCTGCCGTTGCCCGGGCGCCCGTGTCCAACGCTCCATAGCCCGACCATTGCGTGCGCGAATACGGCGACACATTGAAGGACGACAACATACCCTGGAACCGTGCGACCATGGAATTGAAGGTGTCTGCATTCACGCCAGGAGGCGGCAGGGGCAGCTTGAGGTTGGAACTGGCTGCGGGCTTGTATCCATAGCAATTCACACCGAACTTGTAGGAGGGATCAAAGTAGCCGCCATTCACGCCCACCTTACCACACGCAGTGCGCTTAGCGGAACTGGGTTCCTGCTGCAGGGCTTCCCACGTTCCGCGCTGGGTGGGAAACAGGGCAAGACCACCCGCCGACCAACCGTATCCACACCACTCTGCGCCGTAATTGTAGGCCTCATTGACCTGCTCAAGCGTCGCCAAGTTTCCACCAAAGGCCGCGCACGCTGCCGGTGCCTCGTCGTAGGTGAAGCGGCTATTGTCGATGTGAAAGACCTCCATGCCCACCAGCCCACTGCCAGGTTCGGGCTTGTCAGGCGCAGGGGCGGGCGGGGGCTTGGAATAGGTGAAGAGCTGAAGGAGATCGTTGCTGATGAATCCATAGGCCCAGAGAACCACGGACGACAGCACCAGCACCATCCAAAAGACAATCACAGCCAGCAAAGAGCCGCTCATGAAGAAGACGAAAAAGGTTAGAATCATCACGACAGACAAGCTCGTCGCCACAAAGCTTGCCGCATTCAAGTTCAAGGTTGCGGTATCGGTTGGACTGCTAGGCATCCTTGCTTATTCCTTGAGGCGATAATAGAATAACAGACGCATCGTGTCCGACAACGGGAAGTTGTGCGGGCCGTGGTCCTGGACGCGCAGATCATCAAACTCGACCCAGTTCGACCCTGGTGGCTGCGAGCGTCCATAGGTCCACCAGTGACCGCCATTGAAGCACACCACGCTGGACAGGGCATAGCGCTGTCCGTTGATATTCAGCAGGGGTGAATACGACACGGACGTATCCAGTGTCGTACAATGGAACACGAAGACATCGGGGAAGGTTCCCATAAGCAGCTGCTTTGTGCACCCCTTCTCCTTACACTTTTCGCACGTCCAGTCAGAGATGGCGACAGGCTGGACCGCGTGCCCAATGGTCGTGATCAGCCCCTGCTTCTTGGATGTTGGTGTCACGGAGAATTCAATCAGCGAATCCGTGCGCAGATCCGAGTAGTCGCAGTGTGCGCACTTGACCTGGTGCGACATCTTGAAGCGGCACAGCTTGTCGAGAAAGGGAAGCTTGTCGCAGAAGAACTCCAGCAGTTCATGCGAATCACCAATGCCCTCTCCTGCGGGCATGAGGTCTGTGTTAACAGCCTCGTACAGGGCCTTGAGACCCTCGTCGCCCTTGGAGGCCCAGATTTCTTGAAGACAAAGGTCGATAGGGTTGTTCTCATCGGCCTTCTCGTCGGTGTATCGCTGCTGAACTTCAGGGAGACGGTAAATGGCTTGAAGAGTTGCGTTCACCCAGCAGGATCCACGCTGATTACGAAGTCCAAATGTCGCCATCTTATCTCATAAACACTGTATAATCTCCACTAAACGGTGACGGATTACCTTCCGTTTTTGGAATGCTGGGTAGGGTAAAGTATCCAAGGTCGGTCGGCGCACGGCACCCTGGAGCATACAGTGTGTTTCCGTCGGCACCCACTTGGCAGGGTGTTGGCAGGGTGAGGTTGGCCGTCATGTTATTGTCGGGAAGATTTTCATCCTTGGGGTTCGGTCCAAGCAGGTTGGGGTACTTGACCCCGTCTCCTCCCCAGGTCCGATTACCCGACGTTGTTGACGGACCAATGCCGCCATCGCTGGGTCCACCCACCTGGAGACCCGTCAAGGCCGGGCGCGCCACTCGTGCCGGAGTTCCTTCATCGCTGTATCCGCCCGGAGGTCCTTCGGGGGGCGGTGCGCGGTTCTGGGTCACCCTCTTGGGTTCGGGAACAGGTCCACAGGTTCCAATCGTCTTGCCCTCGGGGTCGGGAATGTAGGGTGCCTCGTCGAAACACATGGGTTTCGAGGTCTTGCCATTCGATCCAACACAGCCCTTGCCGGGCACAAACGGTCGGCGCGGCGGGCACTGCGGGGGCGGGTTCGGAAACAAGGGCTCGTCAGCTGACGATGCCCCACTTGGTTGACCTGCGAGTTCGGCCGCGGCTGCATTGAACCGCTCAGGGGGCGAGCTGTAGTCGATCAAAGTCCGCGCAGTCTCATCCCGAGGAAACCACTCGGGTGGATGACACCCTGGAGGAAACTCGTTGAAACTGGGCACGACATCCATGTTGAGTGCAGCGGTTGTGAACCGATCCTGCAGTTGACGGCATGTCATGGTCGTCGCAGGAGCAGCATCCGATGTAGATGCGGCACTCGTGGCAACTCCAGGGGTCGCAATCACCTGTCCAAGCTCTTCGGCCACCATATCTGCGTAGGCAGTACTGTTCACACTTGTGCTCGGACCCAGCGTATGTCCGCTCGCAGTCGCCATGTGTTCTGTGTTAACGGATGCGTACACGCAGACTGCAATCAGGATGAACAGGAGACTCCACCCTATCCGACTCATTACTCTTATCAAATATTTTCAACGGGTGTCAGTCCACGTTGCTTCCGTTCGCCCCTCGATGGAACAGTCTGTGGTGTTGGAGACACGGTCCCAAGAGGAGATTCGTCGAATGGACCTATCGTGTCGGTGGGCTTGTACTCCTCCTCGGTGCGATCACGAACTTGGTCGACGCCGTCCTTGGGTGCGAGCAATCGCGAAGAGGGTTCGAACTTTGTCTGCTTGGCCTCTCCGGCCGCCTTGCCCATTGCGGCATCAATGTGGAACGCTTCCATGATGATGGTCTTCAGCGATTCAGGGTCTGTTCCTGGGTAGGGGGTCGCAAGGAAGACGTCGACATCGGATTCCTTTGGACGGTTGGGGGCAGGAGCATAGACCTTGTCGTAGAATGCAGCAAGCGCATCAATGTAGGGTGGAACATCGCTGCCGAACGGTGTGGTGGCGATGACTTTGCTGGTCCAGAGCGTGCTCGTGTCGGGACGCGTAACCACCGCAAACCCACCCGCGGGTTCGGTGAAGCGCTCTACACTCGTCATGACCAAGAGGGCCACGAGCAACAACAGAGGAAGCCACCACATTGTTATTGGACGACACAAAACCAATTGGCTTCGGCGGGTGCCTCAGGAGGAGGAGCCTGGGGAGTGTAGGTGGCCGACGGCACAGTATCGAGGCGGAACTCACCCCTGCCAATCGCCGAGTTTGTTGGATCCACACCCTCCCACGTCGGGCTCATTGCGTCATACTTTGCTTGGGTCGTCGGATCACGAGGCGCAAAGGTCTTGAAGGACACGGCCGTTGACTCCGTGTAATCCTTGTATTGCTTCAAGACCACAGGTTCAGTTCCGTTAGGACGGAGGGGAGCAGCCGAAGACCCGATGCTCGTCATTTTCTAGTAGGTGATATAAATGGCTGGCCTTTTGTTCGATAACGGCGGTGCCAAGATGGAGGAAGCGCGGAGGTCTCTCCAATCGCGTCCTGTTCTTGTCTTGTTCTTCATGAATGGCTGCCAGCACTGCGTTCGCAATGAGCCGGCATTCCGTGCGGCGGCCAAGAAGATGAAGGGGAAGGCAAAGATTGTGCGTATCGAGTCCAAGGATGTGCCCCCCGAGGAGGGCGTGACCAGTTTCCCGACGATGAAGTATCGCCCGAAGGTGGGTCCCGATCGCGTGCTGCCTGGCTCGCAGACCAAGGGCATGGATATCCTGACGAAACTGGGTTTGAAGGGAGGACCGTCGACGCGCCGTCGCAAGGCCGACACTCGCAAGACGCGTCGTCAGATTTAATTGCGTCCCGTGACACTATCATACAAGGCCGAATCACTCGGGCTCGCGATGGTTCCCTTCGCAGGGACATAGCCCTCGTTCAGGATCTTGTCGGAACTCGTGCCACCATTCAAGAACTTCTTGTACCCTTCAAGGTCATCCGTCGGCACATTGTGGAAATTGATCTCCGCACGCATGTTGGCGTAGACATCGCTGGTGTCCATATACAGATTTGAGGTCTGCGCGAAGGATGCATTCACCTTCTCGCGAATCTCACGGCTCGTGATTTCGGCAGGCGGCGGCTTGTTCGGGTTTTCGTTGATGTCGATCAAAGACGGATTCATGAAGGGGTTATCCTGTGTGGGTTTCGTCGTCGCCTTGCCCACGTACCCCGAGACGTACGGAGACCCCTGGAACATTTCCTTGGCCACTGGAAACCACTTGTGTAGGGCGATCGTGATCATCATCGTCACGGGGATATACAGGATGTAACGGAAGTCCATTGAGCAGAGAAACAGCAGGGTCGACAGATAGGTGACGAATCGCACGACGGCATTGAGCGATTGGTCCACCGTCATGTTCGGGGTGGGGACGAAGGACAGCCATGTGTCCGAGCGAAACAAGACAGACGGGTCTGCGATCCAGAAAGGTTCGCTCATCTCTTATCTTCACTTGCGACCTTTTTCGTGAAGTTTCTTCTGAAGACGTGCCTGCATGCGAGCACGGCGAGCCTCAGGGGAGTTGCCCATGATGGTGGCAGATGTATTGCCCGTTGTGTTACCCTGTTGCCCGACGACCATTTCATTGAGATACTTGCCAAAGGTGGACTGGAACTTGGCGCGCAATGTTTCCAGTTCACGAATCAGCTCCTTCTGGTTGATGCGTCCCGTGCGGATACGCTCCTGTAGCAGGTCCTGGGCACGCTTCATGATGGTCTGGATGGCCTGACTGCGCTCGGGGTGCTGGAGAGCCTCTAGCAGCTCGGTGGGGTTCTCGAGATCAATCCCAAGGTCGTCAAAGTCCATCGACGAGACCAGATCGCCCACCACCGTCACGAGACGCGTGTTCAGGACCAGTTCAAAGATCTCGTGAAGAGACGACGTGGTATCCTCCTCCTCCAGCATCTTCAGGATCTCATCCGTCTGCGTGGTTCCTCCGGGAAGCAGGTTCTTGACAGCATCCAGGGCCTTGCCAAGGGCCGCCTTCGGATCACCCTGCATGAAGGAATAGAGCAGGGTCATGTGGAGCTTCTTCCATGCCTCGTCCGTCCCAGGCCAGGCCCGGCGCATGTCGACTCCCTCAAAGAGCTGGATCGCCTCCTCTCCGCGGAACAGGGTATTGTCCTTCTGCACCACCTTCATGGCATGGGGCAGGAGTACAGTTTGCAGGTGGGTGAACATCTCCTCCGTCGCCTTGGGAAACGTCAGAGTAGGTGACGCATCCTTCAGGTGGGTGATGAGTGCCCGTAGGTGTTCCATTGTAGTTAGTCAGACATTTCCATTACCACCCCTAGACGCGACGTGATCACGCCATCTGTCCGTTACCACCCCTCGCCGCGAATTGCTTCTTCTGGGCGTCCGTCACACAGATACATCCTTCGTCGCTGACAAAGGGACTGGGGCAGCATTCGGCAGACTTGCGATTGTCGTCAAAGGCAAACAGCTTCTCATCCTCTGCGATCTTGTAGGGAGCGGGGTCGACCTTGCCGGGGCCCGACGCACCCTCCTCGATGGGGTAGACGGCCGACCTCGGCACAGGGGCGCCGATTTCATTCGCCATGCTGAAGGCCTCCGTCTTCGGAACTTGGAACGCAACATAGAGTCCCAGGAGCAACGCTCCAATGAAAAAGGCCAGTACAACGGGGGTGCGCTTCATTACTAGGAGGCGGCGAAAAAACGGATTCCGCGGCGGCTGGCTAACGGACCTCACCATGGACCGTCTTTCTCTCCCCGAGCTTAAGCAGGTCGCCCGTTCCCGTAACATCAAGCAGTATTACATCCTTAAGCGTGCCGACTTGATTCGGCTTCTGAGTCTCCCCGAACTTCCTGCCTCTTACCGTATCGAAAAGATGACCATCCACGAGCTCCGCGAGGAGGCCAAGACCCGCAACATCCGTGGCTTCTGGAGCCTCCGTCGGGACCGCCTCGTCGAGTTACTGTTTCCTGAACACGGCAAAGGCGCTCACGGCGTCCACGACACTACCCCGAAGAAGCACGAGGAGGATGAGAGCGAGACACAAGAACATCATGATCCAGAGGAGCATGACCCCAAAGAGGTAGGGGTACAAAAGGTTTAGGATGCGTTGCAGCAAGGGTCGTAGCACGAACTCCTCCAGGGGCTCCTGGACCGCCGCCGACTGGAACTGCTCCAATACATCTTTTAACAGGGGGTCAAGCAACTTCCGCATGAAATTTGTCTGTGCGTGATAATAAACTACGATGAAGTTCTCGCAGCAAAAGATCCTTCGTCTGGGCGCCGTCCTTGTCGGAATCGTGGTCGTCTATGGACTTTTCACGTCGTATGCCAGTGGTAAGGGTGTCGTCCTTGATGGCATGAGCACCATGTCTCCGCAGGAGCTGGGTGGAGAGGGTTCGGCGGCACCCATGGCGGATGGCGGCCCGTATGTGCCGGCGGCCGAGACGGGCAGCCTGGGTGGCAACGCTGTTCAGGTGAGTGGCATGCAGGGAGCGACCCCGACCAACCAGCAGACGTACACCCAGCGCACCCTCGATGCGGGTGAGCTGCTCCCCAAGGGTGAGATTGGCGCCTCGTGGGCCGCCGTGAACCCGACGGGCGTCAACGACCTCCAGGGCCAGAACTTCCTGCAGTCGAGCTACCACACCAACGTCTCCATTGTCGGCGTGGGCCAGACGAACCGGAACCCGACCTACGACATCCGCTCGGAGGTGCCCAACTCGCAGGCGAAGGTGGGCCCGTTCCTCAACTCGACCATCGACCCGGACCCCTTCCGTGCGTCGCGCGCCCTCGACGGCCTGTGCGCCTAAACCTCTTCCCACTACTACATAATGCTCGCCGTTGCTGCTGGTCTGACCGTGGCAGCCGTGGCTCTCTACTATTCAGGACCCAAGAACACCGTTGCGATGGAAGGATCGGACGGAAAAACCTACGAGATGCAGAACCTTCCCCACAAGGAGGAGGCTCTGAACTTGATGGTCAAGATCCACGAGAATCTTGAGAAACTGAAGGCTCGCTACTCCGAACCTGCCTTGGCCGCCGATCCGCCTGTTGGACGCTTCTTGGCCAACTTCAACTCCGACGTGTTTGTGGAGAACGACATGCAGTCGTCCGACACGTCCTACTCGGAGAACAAGGGGCAGAAGATCGTGGTGTGCCTGCGCGACAAGACCCGACCGCCCGACTACCCGCTGGTCGATGAGAACACCGTGATGTTCGTGATCCTCCACGAAATGAGCCACCTCATGACGGAAACCATCGGACACACTCCCGAGTTCTGGAACAACTTCAAGCGTGTCCTGCACGACGCGGTGGGTCTTGGCATCTACCGTCCCGTGAATTATACCCGTAGTCCGATGCCTTATTGTGGGATGGTCATTTCGGATAGTCCTCTATAATCATTTTAACATTTTCGGACCATATGAATAAATGGGATACGAAAACTCAAAGATATATCGTCTTCTATGCGATGACGGTCACTACTACTATGGTTCCACGATTGCAGAGTTAAAGTCGAGATACTGGGGACACAAGGAGTCGTCCAAAACAATGACTTCGCGATTGTATACCCATATCCGAACAATTGGTTGGGACCGCGTGGAGATCCAACTCGTTGAGGCGTTTTCATGCGCAAACAGAATAGAGATCCGTATGAAAGAGAATGAATACATCGCATCGTCCAAGGACGACCCGCTTTGTCTCAACACATTACCTGCGTTCAAAAGCGACGAGGAGAAACACGCAAGAGCAGTGGCATACTACGAGGCACACAAAGAGCACGTTCTATCTCGGAATGCTGCATATCACGATACCCATAAGGAGACTATCAAGGAGAAGAGCAAGCAACGATACGCGAGAAACAAAGAGGTGGTTCGGATAAAGCAGGCCGAATACGTGAAGAAGAACAAGGATGTAATTGTCAAGCAGAAGAAGGAGTCTTACCAGCAGAACAAAGAGAAGATATGCAAGGAGAAGCGCGACAAAAGAGCCGCCGACCCCGGCTACATTGCAAGGATGAAGGCCTATCGAGACAAGAATCGAGAGAAGATAAACCAAAGAAAGCGTGACGCGTACAAAAAGAAACAGAGCGCTGATGGGGCCGTCGACAAGACCGAAAAGTAATGCCTCTAGTCATTAATGAAGACAGTTCCCATTGTAGGAGCGGGGTCCGTGTCGTTCTTTGAGGACGATACACTCGACATTGTGCGACAGCACATCGCTCTTGCCGTGAATTCGTATCCCACTCGGTTGTATGTTGAGGCCCACGTCTCCTTGCCCGCAGAGTATTACGCAGATCCACGTCACTGGGAGGCCCTGTTCTTGCGCGTGTCTCTCAACGGGGCACGAGTGGACAAGGAGTTGTTCAAGGTCTATCTCGAGCAAGTGCGCGGTATCGGCTTGGTGGAGCCGCCCGCAACCCGCGACGAATGGATGACGCGCCCCTCCTCTCTTGAATCTGTATTTTCCCCTGGCGCTCCGTTTCTGGAGTGGCGGCCCTTCGGTATCGCCGACGACCGCTGCGTGATCCTGCCTCTGCCTCCAAAGGATATTGACGTTCCTGCGTCGCGTATTCCCGTGCTGAGTGGACAGAGCCTGTTCGAGACCTTTTACCCTGAAGGCAAGGATGTGCAGGAGTTCCGTGTCACGCCGTTGCCTGTCGACCCTTCGCAAGTGATGCAGCGTGTCTACTTCCCCCTGCTTCAGTCCGACACACCGCAGCGGCTCTCGGATTCCGAAATCACCTCCCTCCGCACAACGACCGAACAGCTCAAGACCTTGCTGGACCTGGATACTCCGCAGCCAAACCACGTGTCCATTCTGCGAGCCAAGTGGTTTGTGCCGTTGGTGGACACGGAGTTCAGCGCGCCCCGGGCTCGGTTCGAGGAAATGTTCTACGGATTAACCGTCAACAAAAAGACCCCGTATGTAGGCTACTTTACGTCCCAACAGGAGAAGACGCGTCACAAGTTCTTTGTCACGGACGAAACCACGAAGGAGCCGTACGTCGACACAACCTTGTGGAAGTCGTGGGCCTCCAACACACAGCCCCAGCGCAAGTTGCCCACCCTGCTGCTCTATCGCGGAACCAGCCGCACCTCCTTTGATCGCATCGCAGTCACGAACAAGGACATTACCTTCACGGCATGGCGCACCAAGGAGTCCAAGGATACGATGGACAGTATCAAGGAGGACTTTGTGAAGTGGTTCAAGACCTTGGATGCCGTTACGCCGTTTGTGGAGCCGCAGGATCTTGATTTGGGACGGTGGGAACTGCAGGATCTCTCCATTCTGGCGTCCTATGCGAAGGAGATTTCCAGTTTCGACATGCTGCGGTTTCCGTGTTTGCGCGCAGTCTTTTCCACGCAGGATGACGCGTTCCGTCTCATGCGGGCCGAACACTTGTCTGCGGACTTGACGCCGCAGGAACTGAAGGCTTACCAACTCCTGCACGAAACGGACGATTCGGACGCGAATACCTTGGTGGCGGAACTGGGCATGACGCAGACGGATGCCGACGCCTTGGTCCGCAAGTTCCTGTCGCTCGGAGAAGAGTTCGATATTGAGCGGGTTCTGCGTGGATACCCCACCTTCAAGTATCGTAGCAAGGAAGTGATTGTATCCTCCGTGACCAATGTGGAGCGGGTTCTGCAGTATGCCAGCCTGTTGCGCCATGTTCTGACCTCCGACGATGCGGCCGTGAATGCAGTGTGTCCCCGCCGTCTCCAAGTCGTGGAAGCGGCCTCGGCTCCCGCGGCAACCGTCACGGTCCAAGAGGGAAACTTCGAGGTGGACGATGACCTGGCGGCCCTGCTAGGATTGGAAGAAGAGGCACCCACTGCCCCTGCCCCTGCCCTTGTTCTCGCACCTGCTCCCGCCGTAGCCGCACCCACCAAGAAACTGAAGGTGGAATCGGGAGAGGGCACCACCTACAATTACTTCAACCGCCGTCTGCGCAAGTTCAATCCCAAGATCTTTGATGATTCCTACCCCACCAACTGCGAAAAGACCAAGCAGGTCTTGGTGCTCACTCCCGAAGACGAAGCCAAACTTCCCGCAGAGTATTCGGCGCGGGCATTCGACACGCTGGAACTGAAGGAGCCCGACGGCGTGGCCATTTGCCCGCAGTATTGGTGCGTCGTGGACGAGATTCCTCTGCGTGCCGACCAGTTGGTGGACGATGCGTGCCCCGTGTGCCAGGGCAAGGTGATTACGAAGAAGGCGGATCGCACTCCGGAGTTCAGCGTCATCAAGCGGAACCAGGACAATGTGTTCCCTGCCTACAAGGAAGGGCAGCCGTGTTGCTACAAGGAGAAGCGGTCCACCGAAGTCATTACCAAAGATGAGTCCAAGGACGACACCTACATTCTCGGCACCTCCAACTTGCCGGAGAAGCGGCTAGGGTTCCTGTCGGAGCAGTTGGCCCGGTCTCTCCACATCAAGACCTCCTACTCCACGAGTGTCCCGAAGAAGCGCATCGAGGCGGGCAACGCGGACTTTTTCCGCATTGGTGTGGGCCGTCCCTCCAAGACATTGCCCACGTTCCTGAAAGATACCGCCACGCCCATCCCCGCGCCCGACAAGGCCGTGGAGAGACTGATGCTCTGCTCTTTCTTCCGCACATGGACCGACCTTGGTGAAGGTGAGACACAATCGGACCGCATCGTGTCGGGTATCGCCGCCGCCTACCAAAAGGGCAGCCTTCCTGCGATGGACGAACTGGAGTATGTCACCTCGATTCTGAAGTGCCGCGTGATCCGTGTCTCCACCAAGACCAACACGGTGTCGTGTGGATACTGGTCGGATTCATTGAGCGCACAATCCCGCACCATCGTTCTGTTGGATGGAGACATTCTGGGCTACGCGACGCGCCGAGCCGTGAAGTCAGGGGACAAGTTCGATTACAAGGTGGATATCCAGCAGGAACCGTTCAAGAAGGATACGGTTCGCACCCTGAATGCCCTGCACTCGCAAGCCTGTGCGTCGAACACACCCGATCTGCAGTCGGCACTCACGGAACTGCGCGTCAAGTCCCAGTCCAGTCCGCAGTTGATTCATGATCCCTTCGGTCGCGTACAGGCCGTCTTTGTGCCCAAGGTGGTTGTGCTTCCGATTCAGCCGAATACACAGTCGCCGTTACCTGGTGTTCCCATCCGCAGTGGATACGCAGATATCAAGACGGAAGAACTGCCCACACAGGAGGACCTGAAGGGTTTCCTTGACGGAACGCAGCATGCTGGATTCAAGATTGCCGAGACGTTGGCAGATGCGGAGGGCAGGCCGACGGAGTTCTTGCTGGCCTCTGGATTCCGCGCACCGTTCCAGCCCGGTGAACCTACGCAAGGAGTGGCGGCCAAGGAAGTTGTGGGCACGGTTCGCACCACCAACGAAGAGCAGTTGGTCAACGGACAACCCAACGACGAAGATGTCAAGACGTTCCGCGAAGTGTCGTATGCCGCCGAGGTCTTTGACTTTCTGCTGTTCTCGCTGTCCAAGGATATCCAGAACGCAGACTTCAGCCCCCTGCGCAACAGCATCCTGCGTCGGGATGCCAATCTGTACAAGCGGCTGGAGACATGGATGACCAAGAAATCCTACTGGGACGCAACGGCCAATCCCCGTGACTTTGTGAACAAGGTGCGCACTCCCTGCGGGCAGTTCAAACAAAAGGACGCGTGTAATGCGTCGTCCTTGTGTGGGTATACCTCAGGTGCCTGTCGGATTAAGGTGAATCAGTCCGTGGAGAATAGGCCTGTCGTTCTGCGCAGGATGGTCAAGACCTTGATGGAAAACGACAAGCAGCGTGCATTGGTGTTGGATGAGCGGATGTCGCCCTTCTTCAGCACGGTGTTGTATATGGAAATGCCTCACGAGTGGATCACCACGAGCGTTTAGCGGCGACGAGTGGAGCGGCTCTTGCGACCACGGCGACGGCCACCCGTGATTCCGTGAGCCTTGTTGTGGGCCGCAATCCTCTTCTTCGACCCCTTGTGCTTGCCCATCAGGTAATCGTACTTGTCGGGCAGGGAGTAGTGCCCAGGGCGACCCTGTGCAGGGTAAAGCCTGTGATGGCGGCGCGTGTGACCCGCGGGGCCACTGTGCATGTAGCGCTGGCCCTCTCCCTCGATGCCGTGGAAGGTCGTGGGCTTGGACGAGTGTCCTTTGTGCCCCTGCGTGCGGCGAAGGTCGTTGATGTGAGACATTTATCTTTCACCAACAAAAAACACCACTTACGCCTTGACCTCGGCCTTCTTGAAGTGCACCTTCAGGAACGACTGGAGGTTGAGGTAGGTCACCTCGTCCTTGTCCGAGACGCGCAGGAGCTTGGCCAGCGCGGCGTTCGGGAGGATGCGGCGCTTGAACGAGGGGTCGAAGCAGTTGTGCTGCTTGACGTAGCCCGAGATGAACTTGGTCACCTCCGTCTGCGAGCGCTTCTCGCCCGACTTGAGGCCCATGAACGCGGCAAGCTCATCCGTCAGCGGGCGCTGGACAAGAAAAGCATTGTTCGCGCGGCGGGCCTCGTAGACCTTGAGCTCCTCCGGGCTCATGTCCTTCGGGTCCTTGCGCTTCTTCTTCTTGCCATCGCGGGCCTCGCGCTTGGCCGTCTTGATGGCATCCTGAACACCCTTCACGGCGTCGCGGATCTTGGTCTGGAGCTCGGCGCCGAGGGCCTTGAGCTTCTCACCGAGGGCGGCGAGCTGGACCTCCGAGCTCTCCGTCGGCTCAGCGACCGCCGGGGCAGACGGGGCCTCCACCGTCGGGAGCGTGACGGAGGCGGACGACGCCGGGGCCTTCTCGACCTTCACGGCCTTGGCCTTCGGCTCCTTAACGGCCTTGGCCTCCTTCGGGGCCTTGGGGGCCGCCGCAGCGACAGGGGCGGGGGGTGCAGCGACGACGACGGGCTTGGCATCGGACTTCTTGGCAGGCATCTTGTTTGCCTTAACGACAGAGGAAGAGGCAGACATTTTGAACGCGTTGGTATACTCTTACCCTACGGCGGTCATGTAAATCGCTTGCGTCAGGAAATCGGGGGAGGGTCGCTTTGTGTACTGCAACATGCGCTGCTTGGTACACACGTAGTAGGTTCTGTAGGCGACCACGGGGTCGGTGTGCTTGTATTCATCCGGCATGGCTGGCTTGGGAGGTGTCCAGTCCTCAGGCAGGCCTTGCGGGATCATCATGCAGAGCCACGCCAGGTGTTCCTCACACTTGTGGTGCTTGCCGTAGCGGAACGTGTACTCCTCACACAGCTCCAGTCCAAGACGGCACAGCCAGCGGTAATTCGCCGCCGACTCGCGGACCCACTTTGCACATGGGTGGTTAGGATGGGTCTTTTTGTAGGCGGTCGATGGCATGGGGGTTCCACATACCCAGTGGGCGCAGTACAGTAGTTGGCATGTCTCGAGGATCATCTTCACGACATGCTTGTCGCAGTGAAGACGAGCCGCTTCGGCAGGGTCAAGGGAGAGGAAGAAGATATTCATGGTGACGAACTCCCGTTTACCCTACTGTTACTAAACCCGTTTTTAACAGCGATACAGTGCAGACAGGGTTAGGAACACCATGTCGTAGGTACTGGACTCCGTCAGCATGAACACCAATCCGTTCAAGCTGGTCATCATGTAGCTTCCTGTTGTGAGTTTATGGGCATTGATCATTCCACGCCGGCACAAGACCATGGCTCGGTGGGATGGCCGAGGCATTGCGGCAATGTCTCGGTATAAGGTTCTGAACATGACAAGGAGATTGATGTCGGTAACCTCTGCAAAGAGGTTGGGATGGACATCGTCGAATCCATAGGAACGGAAGACCTGGCACAGCAGTATCCACCGGCGCGCGATGCGGTCGGATGTGAGAACACCTGCCTCCGACGGAATCGCATACCCGTACCGCTTACGCAGAATCCAGACCTTCTTCAGCCTCTGCTTCACATCATGCGTCAGAGCTACATTCGTATAGGGATTTAGCGGGTCAAGGGTTCGCATGGACCAGGTCCAGATGGTTCCAAAGTCAAACCACCACACCTTGCCCGCCTCCTCAAGACCAAAGTAATCAAACGGATCTTGACGGGTCTTTTCAATCGTAGTGTTGAGGTCATCGTCATTGACACAGGCCTCCCGCTTCAGGACTCCGGGGCCACACAACTTCAGATACCGACGGACCTTCCAGGCACGGAACAAGGACTGAATGCGAACAGCAGGGGTCACACAGCCCCTGTTCACATCAATCCAGAGCCGCGGCACGCGCACCCTGCGATGGCGTCCACAACACGTGTGTCCCAACAAGGCAGGTGCAGGACACTGATCGGTTGACTTGGCGTTCTTCGTCGATGCGCATCGCGGCATCCCTTTGCTTGACGGGTAGAGTTTCTTGAAAACTGGAAACGTGCGGTAAAAACGGAAAGTGGCCTTGGCTGACCAACCAGTCTTACAACACAATCAATATGTCTGCCTCCGCTATCGTTCCTTCTGAGACTCTGGACATCAACCGCGTCACCATCGGCGAGATCCGTGCCAACAAGGCAGGGGGCAAGACCGTTCCGATTCGCTACAATGGCCAGAACTTCCAGGTCCGTATTCCCCGCATCTTCTACCCCGCTGGAGTTGTCGTTCGCACGGACGATCAGGGCAAGAGTAGCTACAGTCTGCTGGCCTCGCTGAAGGGCTGCGACACGTTCGTCAAGCAGCGTGCGCCTGGCGATCTCGGTGAGATTGGTCAGCTGTATAACTTCATGCTGGACCTTCAGGAGAAGATCATCCAGCATGCGATCACGAACAGCGGCAAGTGGTTCGGCAAGTCCAAGTCGGAGGCAGTTCTCCGTGAGACGATGAAGCCGATCCTGAATCCTAGCGTGGAGAAGGTGAATGGTGAGTGGGTTCCGAGTGGCAAGTATCCTCCGAGCCTTCGCATGAAGATCTCAGTCTGGGATGGCGCAGTCAGCCTCGATGCGATGGACCCGAACGGTGAGTCGATCGCTGTGACGCTGGACAACATCGAGTCGGTGTTTGCCAAGCGCATGGAGGGACGCATGGTGATTGCGCCGAGCATCTATGTGACGGGCACTGGCTTCGGTGTCACCTGGCGTGTCGTGCTGGCCAAGATCTTCCCGCCAACTCGCGTGTCGGCCAAGGCAGCCTTCGCAGACATCAAGGAGCCCGAGGAGTCGGCTCGTGAGGATGCGGATGACGAGGGTGAGGCATCGGTCACGGTGCCCACGGCAGAGGCCGAGGAGGAGGACGAGGCTCCTCCGGCTCGAAGCGCTACACCTGCTCCGGCTCCTCCAGCCTCTCCGGCGCCAGCAAAGGCTGCTGGTCGGAAGCGTGCTGCGGTGGCTGCAGCAATGTAAAGACCTTCGAACCCGACGGAGGTATGTGAAGAGTCAGTGAATCATCTACAAAAAACACCTTGGACAAGTTAGGTAAATCCAACTGAGTCCCAACACAACCCGCATGGAGTGGCTCAAGAGAAGCCCATGTACACTTTTCACATGTATACACCTTCGGAGGGCTCAACACCATGTCGGGACTGAAGACGCGGACTGAACCCTTGGTACACTGCTCGAGGATCGTGCGGGGCGTGGTCCACCCCTCCGACATGAAGCGCTCGTAGACCGACTCGGGAAGCACAGACCACAAACTGTCACCCACCTCCCATCCCTTTTCCTGTAGGAGCGTGGCGAAGGGAGATTCGTAGTACCAGCGCAGGTGAACATCTGCGTGGTCCACCAGGTCATGCTCGGCCAGGCCTACGCGGTCCAGGTCTTCATCGTAGAGCCAGTAGACATTTGCGTGACTGTATGTAGGGTCCCGACGACCGCGATACACCTCGCGACCGTCCATGGTCCACAGGTCGGACACCACATCAATATCGTGCTCGGTAATGTCGGTCGAGACAGGATACACCACGCGGCGGTCGATGGCAGAGAACATTGTTAGCCTGCGGCACTTAATCAAACGAGACCACAACGCGGACATCGTGACGGCGCACCGACTTGGTGGCGGAGCGGGACAGCTCGTGGCGCTTCCGACGACCCTCCTCGGTATTGGTCACCACCTGCGAACAGGCCTCCATGTCGGAGTGAATCTCATCGTAGTGAGTCTCCAGGTAATCCAGCACCTCGTCCTGTACGGCCCATTCGAAAAAGTTGAGCTGCCCCACGGTAGTGTCGAGCCCACGAAACTGGATTCGCTTCCACCGGCAAAAGGGATCGAACATCTTTTTGTTGTACGCCTTGAGGTGCGCCTTGTAGACCAGGTACACGATCACGTGCTTGTTGTCCTTGGTCAGAAACGACACATTCTGCTTCTTGGAGTAATTGGTCACGAACCAGTCGATCAACCGCAGACTCAGCTTGGAATCACCCTGGAGGATGGACTGAACGCGTGCGAACACGATGGGATTGGCGTAAAAGTTCTCGAGGCGGTGCAGCACCCACTGCTCCTTACTTTGAATTACAGTATCCGTCATACCTAATCTGTGTTTCACCAGTGAAAATGAGTTTAGGAGTTCAACGCATGGACAACCTTAATGGATGATGCCCTCACGCAGTGGCTGTGGGATGGACCCTTTACTCATCTTCAAACGCGGATCCGTCAGTTCGTACATTTCTGCTCAAGTCTCGTGCCTCTGTCTCATCGCGTGCTTCGTCGTCATGTGCTGGCTCGCGTTCATGAGTTAATGAAGGGCGAGCTTGGACGCAGGTGGACACGGGACCGCAACGTCAAGCGGGTCATTCGTGTCTACGGTCAGAATGATCAGCGAACTGCGGCCTGGCACAGCAAGCGTGGTCAGATGATCACAGCGTCCGAGCTGGGCGCCATCTTTACGGGTGGCGAGACGCGGCGTGGCGTCATGATCCGCAAACTGGAGCCGCCCGCGCCCACGACAGGTCCTCCGTGCGCACCCCTGATCTGGGGCACGCGCTTTGAGCCGATCGCCAAGCAGATCTACGAGGACGAGACCCAGTGTTCCATCACAGACGTGTCGTGTGTTCAGCATCCGATTCACGCCTTCATGGGTGCCTCTCCCGACGGTATCATCTTTCCGAAGGGCCCCCGAGATACACGCTTCGGCCGTCTGGTGGAGTTCAAGTGTCCCTTCTCGCGCGTGGCCAAGGATGGCGTGCCGTCTGCGTACATTCACCAAATGCAAATGCAGATGGAGTGTACGGGCATTGATGAGTGCGAGTATGTGGAGTTCAGGTTCAAGCAGGTCTACTATGCCGAGTGGGTAGCCTTCCAAGGTCGCAAAGGAATCTTTGTGATCTTCGAGGACGACACGGTGAGTTATACGAAGGATGCGTCCTGGGAGAATGAGCATCAGAAGGTCCACTGGATTCTCCAGTCCGTGAAGAAGGACTTTGTGCCGCGCGACCCTGCGTGGCTTCCCAAGCACTTTCCGGAGTTGAAGACCTTCTGGGATGAGGTGGTCCAGCACCGAGAGGCAGGAACCAAGCCGTTGCCGCCTCCGTCAACAACAATAACGATAGATCTTTGAGAACCACGACCTGCGCTGTGCGAATTTGGAATTCCACTGGGCAATGGTGTAGCGGTTCCCCATACTCACATTGCACCGTCTACACAGGGGATACAGGTTGTCCAGAGTCGTCTGGCCACCCTTGCTCTCCGGGATGTCGTGTCCGCACTCAAAGTCAAACACATTCATGCGATTCTGACACCAGCCGATGGTACACGGCTTCGAGAAGACGTGGCCACAGCGATAGATCCACACCTGTTCTCGCAACGCCGAGGGTATCTTTTGCTTGGTTGTCATTGGAACTTACCATGTCTTTTCCTGTAGACGACCCGGAGGCGGGCCGCCAGTGAGATTGATGTACGACTGGTGCGAATTCACTTGAAACGGAGTCTGGATTCCTTCAAGCGGCGGGTTGATGACCTTGGGACGGGGCATGTGGTTGGTCCGCTGGGCGTAACTCGAATCCGTCGTCACGTCCGTGCGAACAATGCCACGCATGTCCTGGAAGCTCGGGTCAGGGCGCCTGGCTGTCGGGGAGAAGAAGGTCAACCACGCAAGGTAGATGGCCACCAAGGCCACGAGAAGCACAAGGAGTTCAGTCATTGTTTAGAGACCCCGAAAAAAAGGGATTGTTTCGTCTCTTGCTCAACAACAAGTATGGCGCCTTCCGAAGAGACAGCACTGGACACCCTTCGACTCTTCCTCTCCCGTCGCGGCCTTCCAACGGAGACGGTTCGTGTGACCACAGAGGACCTTGAGAAGGTCAATGTCTACACGATCGGCAAGATGTTGGTGATCTTCAATCAGAAGCAGACAACCTCCATTCCCGACATTGGAAACTACCGCAAGTTCGCAGCCGAGAATGCATATACCAACGGCATTGTGATTGTGTCACGCTCCAAGCCCTCGGACAATGCGCTTCTCCAGATGAAGGCCGCATCCAAGGAGCGCATCCACTTCTTCTACCTTCCCGAGCTTCAGTATGACATTACGCAGTCTCGCTGGTCCATGCCCCATCGGATCATGAAGCCCGACGAGGTCACCGAACTCCTCAAGACGAGGAACATCACCAAGCCGGAAGTCCAGCTGCTGTCGATTGATTCGCAGGATATTCAGGCACGCATCCTCGGTGCCATCCCAGGAGATGTGATTGAGGTGATTCGCCACAGCGACACTGCTGGACAGTCCAAGGTGTGGCGCTACTGTGTGGTGGACGCAAATGTTGTTTGAAGACAATGAGCTCACCCGTAGCCGACGGACAATTAGCGGATCTCGACGCCAAATACCAGGTGGCGCGCAAGGACTATGATGCCAAGGTCGCTGCAGCCCTGGACCCCTCAAACCCAGCCACGGCCGCCGCAGCCGTTGCGGCTAAGCAAACCATGGTGAATCTCGTAGAACAAATGGTATCCGTTACGACGCAGAACCCGACTCCTGATCTGGACACCAAACACCGTCAGTTTATCGATAAGCTCCACACTCTCCAGGCAGAATACGATACCCTGTCCACGAGCAATGACCAACTCAAGACCCTCCAGGCAATCCGCGCTCGTGAGGAGGAAAAGTTCGACGGACCCTTTTACTTTTTCGGTGGACTCTTTGTCGTCTCGTGCTGTGCCTTGCTTGCCACCATGTTGATCAAGCGTTAATACACACCACCCACGAACACAGCAAAGATGCCAATCACGCAAATGGCCACGGCCTTGGCAATCAAGATCGACGTGTTCTGTACGCGATCTGCGGTATTGACTTCAGACTTGTTCAGTGTATCCTTCAATGTGGGAAGTGACGTAGTATAGGAAGCGACCTGTTCCCGCAACTTTGTCACATCCGAGCCCAGACCCGAACCTTCTGTTATCTGACGCTGGATATCCTGCTGTAGATTCACCGTTCCCTGCTGTTCTTCCGCAAGCATCGAATCAACCTGTGTCTTGGCTGCTGCTGTTGCCTGGGCTGCAGCCGCGTCGTTCGGGTTGAGCGTGGACGCTGTGAGAAGGCGTTTGTATGTATCCAGTTTGGCCTGGGCTTCTTTCGATAAGACAATCGTCGCATCTTCTTGCCCGGACGCAGGTGGATTCGTCAATTGCTCACGAGCCGTGAGATTGATAATAAACAGCAGGGTTCCTGCGAGAAGGACAAGCCACTCGAGCATTATCTCTTGGCTAGTAAACAAAATGCCCGTTAGTTCCTTTCTCGAACTCGGCGGTGGCGGTGCAGCAATCCACCGGCCCCTCACTACAGATGCGTCGGAGCACACACGCTACATTCGCATGGCGGCCACGATCGCGCCTTACATCAACCAGGGCGTGTCCCCGGTGCCGAACGCCCTGGGCTGGCGCGACATGGGTGCGAGCCGCGATGCTCGTCTTGTTGCACCGATCTACGGTGTGATTCGTGCTTTTCTTCCGAACAGAGGATAATGAATGACGGCCAACTTGCCGACGTGGCGCGTGATAGCACCCTGAAAGTCCACCAGTCCTCTCGACTGCTGTCCCAGGCGTCCGACGCCTATGACGAGTTTATCGAGGATACACCGATTCCCCGTCAACCGACGGCAGGGTCGATTGATTCACGCTCCTCCAAGGAACGCCAAAAGATCCTCAAGGTCCAGGCCATGCGACTGTATGTGATCCAAGTGGCCCTGTTGACGGTGCTGTTCTGTATCCTGGCGTACTGGCTTCTGCCTATCTGGGCTGCCCCAATGGTGAGCCTCTTGATTCTCGCTACGGGCATCGGGTCGGCAATCTATCTTTCGCAGATATAATGGCAGCGGACCAAGCGGAACTCGAGCGTCAGCATGTTCTACTTGGACTGAAATTGCCAGCACGAGGTTATTACAAGGACATTGCAGAGTTACGCGAGGCAGTCGATGTCGAGAAGGCTGCCCGTGCCGAGTTACCTGCTCTAGATGCTGAGCGGATTGCACTTGGGGTGGAGGTGCCCCCAGGAGGATTCCCAAACGCGACCCTCTACAAGGCCGCAGTCGTAGCTAAGCGCGGCGGCCTGCCAGCTACAACCAACGCGCCCGTTCCCAGGTGTCCACCGGGGGCACAGCATTTATTCCCAGGTACTCCGGTTAGCATGTGCTTATTGAACGGAGTAAGTGCGGGTCCACCCAAGTGTCCTTCTGGATATGTCACCAATGTGAATAGGCGTGTGTGCGATGTCGACCCTGCTGCTGCTGCTGCGAACGACGCCCGCAGAGCCGCCAAGGACGCCGAGGAGGCAGCCATCAAGGCCGCCGCCGCTGCCGCCAAGTTACAAGCGGATACTGCTGCCGCCTCTGAGAAGGCACAGAAAGAGGTCGATCGTTACACAATCTCGTTCAATGCCGTCCAGACCCAGAAAAACCAGATTCAGAAGACGGCGGAAGTTATGGCGCAGGCGACGGGTGCGTTTTCGGGCGTCTCCGACGATCTCCGCTATTCCGTTAACCAGTTCGACACTCACCTGAAAGACCTCCAGAATCAGATCAATCTTACGAACCGAAAGACTCCTGCGCCCTCCTGGTGGCCGTGGGTCGATATCTTCTTGAACGTGATGATTATCTTGGTCTTGCTCTACGCAATCTACTCCTTGGTGCGGCGGACTTATTACGTTAAACCCGTGGTTACCCAACTCCAGTATCAGTAGTAATGGAGATCAATGATTCGCGCACTGTAATGGACTTCCAGAAAAAGACCTTCTGTGGTCACCCGAGGGCCCACGTTCGCAAGGTCCTCCTACAGAACATCCAGTTGGGACACGCGGATTACGCGTGCTACTGGACGCTCGAGCTTGTCTGTTCAGGGTTGATGCACTCCTTGTGGGATGCCTTCTTTGAGGCAGCAGCTCTTCATATCAATCGTGCCAATCCTGCCGTCTTTACCTACTTGGCCAAGGCGTATGAGGACTATATGCCTCTTGAAGCTGCCTACCCCCTTGCGTCGATGACCAACATTCGCAACAACCTGGATGTCCGGCGTATGGTGTGTGAGGCCGCTGCGGCCATGTCGGGATGTCGCAAGAACAAACTGCCGACCCTGCCGACCCTCAAGCCGATCCATGACTTTGACCCTGTGACGATTCAAGAGAGCGTGCGTGCGCCCTCCTCCATGTATGGCAAGCTGGTGTTGAGAGCGAATGACCCCATGCCCATCATGGTTCCGCTGAACGAATTCTGTTACTGTATTCGCGCCGATGTGCGTGACTTGACACGGTCTCTGTATTGGATGTCGTGGGTCATGACCTTTTGCCGTGAGCACAAGAAGGCCTCCAAAATGGTCCTACCCTTTGCCAACCGTTCGGACGAGTTCGTGTCCATGGAGCACGGCACGCACCCTGTCTGGATCTTCTGGGAGGCGGTTCGCAAACAGGCCAGTCTACAAGCCCGCCCCTATATCGAGATTCTCTACAAGATGCACTGCCTCCGCTGGTCTCCTTCCGACAAGTCCAAACGGGCCCTGCTGCTCGCCGCGATTGTGATTGTGTGCGAGTCGAACTTGGACACCACGCCGGTATCGGGAAACACGCAGGCCATCTCCGTGATGCTGGAGGGCATGCCGCGGTGGATGGACGCGATCCAACGTATGCAGCAGTCCTTTGCCCAGGCCTGAGCCGCCCAAAAACGGAATGCCCGTGCTCGAGCGTAAGTATCGTACTACAATGTTTATTCCTTCTATCTCTGCCACCAAGGTTGCCGGCGTCTGCGGTCTTCACCGGTACCAGGATGTTGATGACATTACCTACGAGCTCTTCTGCAAGGACAAGACGATCGAGCCGAAGATTCGGGCACTGGAGACTGAGCTCGGCCTCCGTTCCTTCGAGTCGCTCAAGACGGATGTGTTCAAGGACGGCAATCTGCGCAGTGTGATCTACTCGGCCCTCGATGCGGCCAAGACGGGCAGTGTGGCTGCGGCCCTCGAGGATGTTGAGGTTCACGCGCGTATGGTGCTGAACATGCGGTATGCTCACCTTGGAGAGCCAGTGCTGAACCGTCTGGTCTCCGAGGCCCGCGGTGAGGTGTCCAAGAAGCGCGGCCTGAACAACGAGGACAAGATTCTGAATACCTACGAGACGGATAACAATGTCCAGGTCGTGGAGCGGAACACCAAGAATCTCAAGATGGACTTCCCGACGTTCAAGTTGGCAGGTCGCACGGATGGCTGGGTCGCGGCTCACAATCGGATTGTGGACAGCAAGGACCGCACACGCTACTTCCCGGAGGTTCCGATCTACGATGAGATTCAGCTGCGGACCTACATGCGGATGTCGGGCGCAGTGGAGGCGGAGTTGATTGAGCGCTTTCCAGGATATCCCACGCGTACGACCAAGTTCCTGAACGACCCCGTTCAGTGGGCTGTGATTGAGGATTCGCTCACGGCTGCCGTGGCCAAGATGAATCGCATTCTCGAGTCGCCGACTGACCTAGAGCGAATCGTCCGTAAGAATACAGTAAGGAATGGAGCTGCGATGCACTGAGCACGCACCTCCGTGGGCCAACGCCGTGGGCAAGACAATCGAGACACATTACTTTTACACTGGACTGGGCCGCATCAATACGCACACGCAAATGTTCCAACTCCTGCAGCGGACGGACGCGGGTCACCTGGTTCTGACGGAACGCCCCCATCCGATCGGCGTCTTGTCGAGGGTCTACCATGTGGAGGCCGTCACCTACACGGAGTATTCTGTTAACCCTCGTCGTTGGTGTGAGCGCACGGACACCAGCACGGCCTTTTACTTTGAGGAGGTGCGTAGAATCGTCCCCGAGAAAAAGTGAGTTCAGCACAATGGAGATCTGGGAAACACTTGCCCTTGCGTTCGGGTCCATCTGCGTCTTTGTCGTTCTTCACGTGGCCATCTTTTTGCTCGTGCGGTGGATGTATCCGCCCACGGTCATGCCCCAGCCGATGGTCGCGCCCGCTGCCCCCGTCCAAGCCGCTGCGCCCGTCGCCGCGCCTGTGCCACCGCCTCAACCCCCCGCGCCGCCCGCGGAACCGCCCCTGCCTGAGTATTACACACAACCCGTGAAGAAGGACAATGCTTCAGCGGATGCGATCACTCTACCCATGGCACCCTCTAGTCAAGAAGGGTCAACCAGCCTCGACGACTTGCAAGGTCGTCCCCCAGTATAATGGGCTTCCTGGCTGGCTGCTGTTGGCGCATGACGCAGAGGGGATTCCGAGGGTGGTATGGACAGACGGCAAGACCGAGGAGCGTCTTCCCATCGTAATGGATGAGCGTTTCTGTTTCGACACAATTCTGCGCGGAGTCCGTCTGGGCCCCAAGCAGATTGTTGCGTATGATATCTGGACTGTGAATGGAGAGGCTGTCCATGGCCGTTTGTCGTTCGGAAAGAGGCAGGAAGTACTCGCAGCGTTGCTTGCCGAGTTTCATCAGCCCGACTTGACGGCCCTCACAACCATCGGAGAGGCGCCTGCGAATGCGTTACTTCGTGGATACGAATGCTACGACGACATGCCAGGGTCCATGGGCGTCTACACAGAACAGCCTCCCCTCCTTCCAGAACATATTCCCAGCGAAGAGTAAATGGCTCGTCGTTCCTCCAAACGAAAGGCAATGGGCCGTCGCCGTCGCACGATGCGCGGTGGCACGATGGCCACCACGCCTCTAGGTCCCGAAGATCAGAACATCGTCGGAACACTGCTGGTCAAGCCTGACAATCTCAGTGAATCCGTTGGATACCCGTCGGCCACCGACCAAGGCAACCCCACGCCGTATGAAGCGGGTCACTATGCGGCCGCAGGAGCGGGTCGTCGCCGTAAGACGAAGAAGGTGGTAAAAAAAAAGTCCGTCGCGGCGATTAAGCGTCTCCTCAAGGCGAAGGGCTTGAAGGTCTCGGGGTCTCGTCGTGCGGTCACGGCCCGTGCGCGCAAGGCCCGCATCCCGATGAAGGGAGGCAATCGCAGCCCTCTGTCGGGCGGCCCGTACCAGTCCTACCAGGGCAGTGAAGGCAATGCGGACCGTGGACTTGCCAGCCAGTTCTCTGCCGCGCGCCCTGTCAACAACAACGTGCTGCCTCTTCCTGACACGAATGGTGGCAGTTTTTACCAGACCGGCTCGGGCGGCCTCGTTTCCGCGTAACGGCATCGGCCCACACATAGGGTAGATACGTCGGATCGTTGGTGACAATGAAGGGTCCTCCGCGGCGCAAGGCTTCCAACTGCATCCGCTGCATCACAAAGTTCAATTCAACAAACTCCGCATACTCCACCCACGCTCCCCATGCCGTCATGAATGAAGTGAAAAAGAAGAGTGGATCCGACATGATAGCGGCTATCAATGGCATGAGAATCATCTCATTGATATGCTTGATTCGTGAGTAGGCATCGGTTGCCTCCCACGTTTTTGAGAGTGTTATGTATCGTTCAGCGGTCTGGAATGCGGTCTTAGGCATTCGCCTCAATCCTTACTCCCTCTGCGGGAAACTTCACGGCCTCCATTGTGCGCGGGTCTACGAACATGAGTTGCGTCTCGCTCGAGCAGCGAATGAAGCGGAACAGGAGGTCCAATGCGATGGTATTTCCAGGCATCAGATAGCGCTCCACAGCATTGGTCAGGTCCACGCCCGTTGTGACGTCACCAATCCAAACCCATGGAATCTTGTACGCTGCGAAGGGATTGCCCTCGTACTTGATGATCTCCTCGCCCTCATAGAGGATACGACGGCGGCGCTCCTCACCGCGGTTCCACTCCTCGACATAGATGGAATCCTCGGGAACGCGCGTCATGTCCTCATCGTACTCATACTCATCCGAGATCAGATACTTGCGGTTGGCCGTCTCGAACGGGGCGAAGAAGGCGGCGATGGAGCGGCGGAGACGAAGGCAGAAGCAGGAGGTGAACATTTTCAGCGTGTAGTGTCGTCAAACCTCTTCCAACGCGAATTCGTTTTCGTCACCAGCGTCGGAGAGCTTGAATTGGCGGGAGGTGCGTCGATGCTATCCTCCTCGCCAGCTCCAGTCACGAAGGTCTCCTTCGTAGTCCCCTTGATCAGAATCACCTGGTCCAGGTTCATCTGCATGGACATGGCTGTTCCGAGAGCTGTGATCACGAACGGAGCCGCCACCACGAACCATGACACGGCCGAGAGACCAATACCGCAGAAGGTGTTCAGGAGGTAGACAAAGAACAGTCCCACAATCAGCTTGACTGCAAAGGTCACGTACAGCCCAAGACCAATGTCCAGTCCGAGTTGAATCACCAAGAAGATGAGGTACAAGAGTGCGGGCGGGCACAGTTCTTCGATGAAACGCATCTTCAGCTATTACACTTCCTCCAAGAAAAGTAATGGAGGACAAGATTGAGACCGTCATGTCCTTTACGAACTGCACGCGCGAGGAGGCCGTTGGCTCTCTTGCCATCTACGGCGGCGACATGCTCAAGGCAATCGATGCTCTCTTTCAGAAGCCAGTGGTCACGGGAGAGAAGCACATTCCGGCAGCCCCCAAGGTGGAGACGGGCCAGGACGAGGAGCAGAAGGCCCTGTGTGCCCAGGGCCGCAACCTCATGGACAAGCTCAGCGCCGTATTTTCAGGCGCCCACCGGAAAATCCTAGAGCAGACCCCACCGGAGGTTGAGGCACATTCGTCGTCGGAACCGACACCGTCGGCTGGAACCGCGTCTCAGCCGAGCGGACTGTAACCGGATTCTCCCGCACAAACGCTTCCACCTTGTCGGCAATCCGAGGTGCTTCTGTGAAGAGGTTCATGGCGTCCACGCACGCCTTGGACATAGTCTGTCGCGACGCGTAGTTTGCTGGGTCGTCGAGCGACACCACTGCCTCCACCCACTGCTCAGGACGATCGCGTTCGCACGGAATTCCTGCGGGGACAATCCACGCCTCTACACCTTCCGTCGTTCCGGGCACGCCGGCGTTGGGGTTCGACTTGGCGTAAATCACGGGAATGCGGTTGTACATGGCCTCCACGGCAATACGCCCGAAACTCTCGTAGTTGCTCGGCAGTAACAGAATACGGGTCCGTCTGAGGATGTTGCGAATATCATCGTCAAACCTGATCCATTCGATGTTGGCGGGTGCGGGCGGGACCCACAGCTCTCCATAGTACGGAATCACACCCAAGAACCTGCGCTCGGGCAGGCGCTTGGCCAATTCAATGAACTGGTGAACTCCCTTGTTCACGTTCGCATTCACCAAGGTGATCATGTCTCCCGATGGGAAGGGATCCATCTTGATCTTATCCTCGTGCATGATGGGGCGAATGACCTCTGTGCGGACAATCGTGGACGGCCACGGAACCGCGGCGGCTCGGAAGTTGGCTTCCATCTTGTGATTGATGAAAAACAGCATCTCCTTCCATCCGCCAGTGATATTGTCGCGGATCGCATTGTAACGGCCATCAAAGTGACACGTGGCAACCATCGGTCGATCCAAGCCACGAGAGTTGATCTTGCGGACCACTGGCAGGGCAGGTGCGTGGGGGCAGATCCAGACTTGACTTGATTCAATGAACTCGGAGCCTGCCGTGTAGTGCATGAAACGGAACCCACGATACGTGCCTCCGTTCCACCCTTCCTTGGGTATCTCGGTCGTCATAAACACAACCTGATGGCCGCGCTTTTGAAGTTCGATTGCCAAGTCAATGTCGTGAAGGAACGCCCCGCACAGGTCGGGCATCCGCGTCGCAAAGAATAATACCTTCATTGTGTTGTTGTATCCACACGTTTTACTTGGATTAAGCGTGTGGGATCCCCGCCGCGCGCCCACTTGTCTTGGACCCAGTTGTCGGGGTTGGAATACTCTTGCTGCTTGACCGGAATCAAGGGCTGGTAGTAGTTGGGGATGGCCTTGTCCATGATGGTGGAGTTGTCCTTGGTTGAACGCTGGAGCATCGAGTGAATCAATCCAGATTCAGTATCGACCTCCGCGGGGGAGCCGCCGCCCATGTTAGGGGTCGTGGCAAAGGGACGGACCCACAGCTGCTTCGGGCCCTTGACGCGCCACGCATCGGGGTCTCCCCACCGAAGCTCGGAATTGGTGTCCACCTTGCAGCCGTTGCCGGGCATGAAGAACCCGCTGGTCGGGATCATACCAGGCTGGTCCGCCATGGCCAGTGCGGGATTGAGAGTCTCCGAGCAACCACCATCCGACATGGTCTGGCTGCGGCTCATGGCGGACTTATCGGCCACCGCATCCGCATTCGCGCGTGCCGTGTCGTTGCGTCCACGCGTCAAGGCGTAGAAAAAGTCGATAGGATTCGACGACATGCTTATCATCAAACCCAGAAAGTTTCACGCAAAACGGACAGTAAGACTAAAGGCAAGACAAACTCAATGGTCATTCTCCAACCCTGTGATTGGCACGAGCACGACGTCTCCTTCAAGGTCGGCAAGACGCGGGTTCAGGAGTATGTGGTGGATGTCTACGGCCGCACTCAAGACGACCAGGTGGCGTGTCTGCGCATCACCGGCTTCAGTCCGTATTTCTACTGCGGAGGTTCGGACCCAGGTCGTGCCGTCCAAGTGAAGAAGTACGATGTCTTTGCGGGATTCAACGATCTGGCCAAGACGAATGTGTGGAAGGTCTCCTGCGCGACGCTGAACGAGTTCCACGAGAAGAAGCGGTCGATGACGGGGCGGGTGCTCTACGAGTCGGACCTTCCGCCGTTCCTGCGACTCATTCACGAGCGTCACCTGGGGCCTGGGTCTCCCCTCCAGTTCGAGGGTGTCGAGATGGCGGCGTCCGAGGACATGGCTGTAGAGGTGATGTATACCTGTAAGTATACGGCCTTGTCTCCTGCGACCGCCTCCATTCCCTTGAAGGTGGCCTCTTACGATTTGGAGGTGTGTCCTCTGGTGGGCCAGCAGTTCCCCGTGGCAACCAAGGATCCGATCATTCAGATTGGCGTGTCGTTCCGTATGTCAGGCGACCTGATGACCCCGACAAGCAAATATGTGTTTGTTCTGGGCAAGGTGACGGCGTCCGACGACCCGAGCGTGGTCTTTGTGGGCTGCCAGACGGAGACAGATGTGCTTCGTGCGTTTCTGAACTGCGTGCTCGACGAGAATCCCGACATTATCTGCGGATACAATACCTTTGGTTTCGATGACGGGTATGTCGAGACGCGCTGCAAGATGCTGGGTCTGACGGAGGAGATCAACCTGTCCCGCGGACCCGCTGCCAAGGCCAAGGATGGAGACGGTTGGAAGGTCAAGTTCGCAGAGACCAAGAAGTTCGAGCTGGCCTCGGGCAAGTATGATCTCCGTATCCTCTGCCTGCGGGGTCGGCTTTCGGTGGACCTCCTCCTGAACATGCGCCGCGAACACAGCCTGGACTCCTTCAAGTTGGACAATGTGGCAAGCGTGTTTCTGCGGGACAAGGTTGTCGGATGTAAAGACAATGTCATTACCACAAAGAGTACTCGCGGCCTACGGGTTGGCAATTACGTCCGCTTTGATCTGGTTGGAAACACAACCGATCCCTACCGAGAGGGGGAGAAGTTCCTGGTTACGGCACTTGATGCAAAGACCTTCACCATCAGCGGAGGACACTCCCTGTTTACTGAACTCTCCGTCACGGATCGAGCGCATCTGGAGTGGACCTTCACCAAGGATGACGTAGAGCCGCACGAGTTGTTCCGTCTCCATCGCGAGGGCGGACCCGACGGGCGTGCGCGTATCGCCAAGTACTGTATTCAGGACTGCGATCTGGTGCTGACACTCATGGCCAAGTTGGACACCTTGGTCAATACCCGCGGAATGGCGGATGTGTGTAAGGTCCCGATGCAGTTCGTCCTGACGCGAGGCCAGGGTATCAAGATCTTCTCGGCCGTGGTGTATTACGCGGCACAGCGCGATCAGATTCTCCGCACGCTGGAGAATGTTCAGGGCGACCACACATACGAGGGCGCCATCGTGATTAGTCCAAAGATCGGCATGTATCTCGACCAACCCGTGTCAGTCCTCGACTTCAACTCGCTCTATCCGTCCAACATGATTGCCTATAATCTCTCTCCAGACACCTTGGTCTGCGAGCGGCACTTTGACGCCGAGGGCCGCAAGATGGGTCACGCGGGACTGTCAATGGAGCGGATCCGAGAGTTGGAAGAGAAGTATACGCTCGATGAGATGGAGTATGAGCAAAAGGACGACGAGGGTGTGGTCACGGGCAAGGTGGTGTGTACGTACGTTCAGTCGAACAAGAATGAGCCGATGCTCATGGGCGTTCTTCCCAAAACACTCGAGATTCTCCTAGCAAAACGGAAGGAATACAAACAAATGATGGAAGATCCTAAATATGACGAAGCTCAGCGATCTGTATACAATGGCCTCCAATTGGCTTATAAAGTGGTTGCCAATAGCGTCTACGGACAGACAGGTAGCCGAACATCTCCTATCCGAAAACTCTGTGTCGCCGCGTGCACAACGGCAGCGGGAAGGAAAGCCTTGTATTACGCCAAGCACGTGGTGGAAACCCAGTTCGGCGCCGAAGTCGTCTACGGTGACACCGATTCTATCTTCGTCAAGTTCCCCACACAAGACCTCGCCGAGTCAATCCGATTGGGGCTGGAGGCGGGGAAAGCCATCACCGAGCAGATGGATCGCAAGCCTTATAAAATCGCCTACGAAAAGACATTCTACCCCTTCATCCTCTTCTGCCGCAAGCGCTACGTTGGCATGAAGTATGAAGAGGACCCGAACCCCGCCAAGGCCAAGCGCATGTCCATGGGTATCGTGCTGAAGCGTCGGGACAATGCCCCCATCGTGAAGGACGTGTTCGGTGGGGCGCTCGACACTCTGCTGCAGGAGAAGGACGTCAAGAAGGCAGCGGCCTTCGTGAAGCAGAAGCTCAAGGATGTGATTGACCAGAAGGTTCCGCTCGAGAAGTTCATATTGTCCAAGGCGTTGCGGGACGACTACAAGAACCCCGAGCAGATTGCCCACCGCGTGCTGGCTGACCGCATGGCTGACCGTGACCCGGGCACGGCTCCGAAGGTCGGTGACCGCGTTCAGTATGTGTATGTGGAGGGCGCCAAGAAGGGGGCTAAGCAAGGTGACAAGATCGAGCATGTGGACTACGTCAAGTCACACAAACTCAAGGTTGACACTACACATTACATCACCAATCAGATTCAGAACCCTGTGGCACAGCTGTTCGCCCTGTGCATTGAGAAGCTGGAGGGGTACAAGCCGCCACCTAGGTCGTACGCGACGTTACACTCCGAGTATATGGAGAAGCTCAACGACGAGGAGGAAGCCACGTTGGCCGTTTTGGAGAAGAAGGAGCGACAGCTGGAAGACCTCATGTTCCTGAAGGCACCACACTTCACAGGCCAGCAGACATTAATTGGATTCTTTGCTAAGAAGTAAGAATGTCCACGCTGCGTCAAAAGGTCGATGCGTTCTGCAAGGGTGTGTCTGGCGATTCCGATAAGCTTCAGATGAAGGTTGATACGCTGAAGAACGAAATAAAGCGCATGAAAGAGGCACACAAGGCCCGTGAACTTATCTTGAAGGGAGCGATCAAGGCGCAGAAGCCCCCGAAGGCTGCCAAGACTGCGAAGGCCCCGAAGGCGCCGAAGGTGGCCAAGGCCCCGAAGGTCAAGCAGGTTGTCGCGATGAACCCGCTTCCCGCTGGAGAGACGGCGGAACAGCGAGCCCGCCGCCTTGAGGGAGAGATGGGACCGGGTGGATATGGAATGGCCGGGGGTCGCCGCACCCGTCGCCGTCGCCTTTAGACATACATCTCCTTAACAGATAATGGAGGCCACCCCACGGCCGCTCCTCGAGGTAGAGGGCCTCGAGCGGTATGAGGGGGTGTCGGGTCCAAAGGTCGACCGACACGCTACCTTTTTCCAATGGTCCCAACGAGATCGCGCGATCATGCGTCTCTTTCGAACCATCCAATTCCGCAAACTGCGCAACCACCCATGTGTCTTAGAAAGAGAGATACCACGAGAGATGCAAGATCCTGACCCCTACGACTCGGTCTATGTCTTTTACTGCATGGGGCTTAAGGGTTATTCTGTTTAGAGAACCATGCTGCCTACCGTTATCCCCCTGCTTCGAGATATCGTCCACAGCGAGACCCAGTTCTTCAATCGCGTCATGGATCTCCCCGACGCGGTCCGCAACCGCGTCCTTGCCAACCGTAACCGTCAGACCCTTGTGATGCTGGACCTGATCCGCACCTTGGCCGAGCCCCCGGCTACGCGTGGAGTGGTGACTCGTGGCACGCGGAGCCACTTTACCATCGACCTCACGCAGGATCTTCTGAATACGTTCCACGACCCTGTTCCTGTGCTGCCGACGGCCGCTCAGATTTCAGCGGCTGTGGAGTTGGCTGTCACGCCTCCTGCCGGAGAGTTGTGTGCCATTTGCCAGGAGACCATGACCACCGCCACACGCCTGAATCACTGTCGCCACTTTTTCCATCAGGCGTGTATCACACAGTGGTTTGGGACGAGCGTGCGCTGCCCCGTGTGCCGAAACGATATACGCGAGAACGACGAGGAAGAGGAATGACGGTGGTTGTCTGCACTCCCACCCGAAACCGAGGATGGACTCAATCCTTCTCCGAGGCCTGTATGAGAACGCAAAGTCTCCAGCCCGATCACTGGATCGTGTTAGACAATTCGGACATTCCCGAGAAGGGGTGGAAGACGAGCGCGGCTCTTACCGTGACGAGGATTGAGGGAACCCAAACGGTTGCCCGTATGCGCAACCACATTCTCGATATGGCCATGGCGTTGGGTGCTGACTTTATCGTATTCTGGGATGATGATGATTACTACCCGCCCCAGCGAATCCGCACAGGCGTGGAGGGTCTCCAGTCGAACCCTAAGGCGGAGATTGCGGCTGCGTCCATGATGTATATGCTGCTCACGCAAGAGAACTGCCTCATGAGCGTTGGGCCGTATGATGATAACCACGGAACCGCGGCAACCTACACGATTCGTCGCGCCTACGCGGCCACCCATCGGTTCGACGCCACAAAGACGTTTGGAGAGGAATACTCCTTCACGCGGGGATGGAGGGCCAAGATGCTCCAGCTTCCTGCGGAGGACACCATCGTGGTCATGGGGCACAAGGGAAATACGGTCAGCAAGTCCGATGTCTTTTGGAACCCTACCAAGTATCTGGCCAAGGTCGTGAACAATATCAATGGGAAGCAGGCGTGGCGTTCGAAGTGGCGGCTATCGCAAGAGCTATGGGATCTGTGGAAAACCACGTTCTCTGTCGTAGAATCTCATTCACTTCAGGGCTTTGTTTGAACACGGGGCAGGGCGGCGGCAGGGCTTCTGACTCACCATACTGCAGAGAGTGGAGCATGCGTCGTACATCGTAGTGGCACGTCTTGGCCATGGCTTGGAGATCGTGCTTAGGGAACAAGGGAGTCAGATCAGAGATCGAGGGAGGGAAACAACGCAGGCTTTCAATGCGAGAACACGCCTTGAAAATTCGCGGCACCTCATTGCACGTCATCAGAATCGGAAGGGTCCGCTCGGGGGACACGAACCACTCCACCAACCTTCGCTGTGCGTGGGAGTCGGATCCGTCGACCTCGTCCAGCACTAGGCAGGATGCCTTGTTGTCTCCACGGATCATGGATGTGATACTGCGTGTGTGGCGGTAGCTGGACACCAATCGGGACACATCCTCGTGGGAGCGCATGGCCTGTGTCGCATTGATTTCAAGAGGTTCCATTCCAGCGGAACGAATCGACGCCAAGGCCATGGTGGTCTTGCCGATACCTGGGGGGCCGTGAAGCAGGATTACATTCGCATAGGGTTTGCTCGTCAAGTACGTGTTCAGTCGTGCCTTGGTGTCTCGGTGTCCCACCACTTCATCCAGAAATTGAGGACGACGAACTTCACTCCACATATCTGTGGTTGGAGAGGGTTGAGAAAATGCTTGCGAACTACTAATGGATGTTCCGCAGCACGTCTTGCGGTCCCTGTTTCGAGACACGGCCTTCCCGTTGATTCAGCACCACGTGGATTCCTACAATGATATGCTCGATGCGCGTATCCCCACGTTCCTGAAGGCATCCAACCCCGTTGAGCTGGAACTGCCCGACAAGCGCTATATCCGCATTTGGTTCGGCGGCAGGAACTCTGACAAGCTGAAGTGGGTGGCGCCAACGGACGACATGGGAAATGCCATTGTTCCGCACGCGTGCCGCCTCGACAATACCACCTATTCTGTGACGCTGATTGCGGACCTCGAGGTGGATTATGTGTTTCCCAGCGGGTCCACGGTCACTAAAGTGTTTGCGGACTTTGAACTGGGCAAGATGCCGTTGATGTTGCGGAGTCGGTTGTGCTACCTCACGGGTATCGACGGATACTCGGTGGGCGAGTGCAAGTTCGAGTTGGGCGGTTACTTTGTGATTGACGGATCCGAGAAGGTGTTATTGACACAGGAAAAGCTGGGCAACAATCTCTACTACTGCGGAAAGCGGACTCAGGTCAAGAACCCCGAAAATCCCAGCGGCCCTGTGGAAGTAGCCGATGAACTTCAGGTGGACGCATCGTATGAGACAAAGGAGGAGTATTACGCAGCCATTCGCTCCGTCTCCGAGGATGCGAGCCGTGGCCCCTTTTCTCACTTTCTGCTGATTCCTCCGCCGACCAAGAATGTGAAGGATCGCTTGTCGCTAATCAATGTCCCTGGCTTTGAGAACCCCGTTCCCACGATCAGCGTGTTCCGCGCCCTGGGCCTCGCAACGGACAAGGATATCTACGACACGGTCTTGGCGGGCATTAACGATCACGATCGGTTGGCCTACGACACTCTGTTCTATCAGTTGATCCTCAGCCACGAAGAGACGCTGTCATCCACGAAGAAGACGGATATGCAGCTCTTGGTGGAGCAGTCCCGCACGCGCAGTCGCCCCGAGGTGGTTCGCACCCTCCATGATATGCTGTTTCCCCACGTGGAAGTGGATTCGGATGTGGGCGGACTGTATCGCCGCAAGGCCTATCAGCTGGGCAGAATGATGCGCATGGCCATGGAACAGGCGCTTGACCTGACGCAGCCAACGGACCGCGACCATTTCCGGTTCAAGCGTCTTCAGACCTCGGGCGATCTTTGCTTCGGGGAGTTTCGTCGTATCTTCCGTGAGACATCCCGCGCCATGTTGCTGGAGCTTGACCGAAAGGTGAACCAGTATGAGCGTGCGAACTTTGCGGGGGAGAAGCTGGTGAATGTCCTCCAGCCCGAGAATCTCAGCTTCTACTGGAAAAAGTACCGTCTGCTGTCGGAGTTCCTCAAGTCCTTCAAGGGGTCGTGGGGAGGGGCCGAGGGTATTGCGCAGGAGTTGAGCCGTGTCTCCTACGCTGGCGTGATTAGCCACTTGCGACGCACCAATCTCCAGATGGATCGCACGTCGAACAAGAAGGAGCCTCGTCGCTTCCACGCCTCGCAGATGGGTCTGATGTGCCCCGTGGATTCTCCCGACGGCCGCAACATTGGATATATCAAGGCATTGACGATCATGGCTCAAATCTCAACGCCCTTGTCGATGGATATGGTGCGTGCCATCATCAAGCCCTTCATTCGCCCGATCGTGTTTGTCCACCCCTCGACGTGGCAGCCCACGTGGACTCCGGTTTTCCTGAATTCAGATTTGGTTGGCGTCTGTATCGGCAAGACCGAGGAGATGCACGCTCAACTGGTGAAGGAACGCAGAACACGGAAGTTGACGCTCTCGCTTGGGTGGGACCGCGTGGCCAACGTCTACACTCTCACCTGCGATGGAGGCCGCCCGATCCGCCCCGTCTACCAAGAGGGTGTAACGGCCGAGCGGGTCCGTGCCGCCAAGGGCTGGCCGGAAATTTCGGAGTTGATCGATTACTTGGACGCAGAGGAGCAGAACATCACGCGCTTGTCGATTGAGCCCTTCCATCCCAAGTTGCAGTCGGAGATTCACGCACTGTTTGCCCTGTCGGCCCTGACAGGTATCATTCCCTTCTCGGACCACAACCCTGGAACGCGTAACGCCTTTGCGATTGCCCAGACCAAGCAGACCTGCTCGTGGTTCCATACCAATTACCTCAAGCGATTCGACACTATCGCCGTGACCTCCGTTCTGCCCCAGATTCCCTTGACGCAGACATGGGTGTACCGTGAAATCATGGGCGCAGGTGGATGTATGCCGCACGGAGAGAATGTGATTGTGGCCATCACCACCTACATGGGCTTCAACCAGGAGGATTCCGTCATGATCAATTCCTCGGCCATGAAGCGGGGTTTGTTCCAGACCGTCTACTACCACTCCTACGATTTCATGGAGGACATGACGGATCCTGCGGCACAAGTCCACACCGAGTTCGCCAACCCCGCTGTCAATCCGCTCTACAAGGAATCCGTGAAGCGCAAGGAGGGATTGAACTATGACCACCTGGATGCCGAGGGTGTGATTCTGGAAGGCACAGAACTGACAGAGGATATGATTCTGGTGGGTGTCGTGGCGCCGATTCAGGACATCAATGGCAAGATTACCGGGTATCGCGACGTGTCGGAGAAGCCGAAGCGGGGTCAGCACGGACGCGTAGAATCCGTGTACCGTTACGCCACGCGCGACGGACTCAAGGGTGTGAAGATCCGCGTGGCCGAAGAGCGTTACCCTGTGCTGGGTGACAAGCTGGGTTCCCGTCACTCGCAGAAGGGAACCCTGGGTATCGTGCTTCCCGAAGAGGACATGCCGTTCACGGCTCGTGGAGTGCGCCCCGACTTGCTGTTCAACCCTCACGCTCTTCCGACGCGCATGACGATCGGACACTGGATGGAAAGTTCGTGGAGTCGCTTGGCCCTGAAGTTGGGTGCGTTCATTGATGCAACGCCCTTCACCACCTCCGACAGCTTGCCGACCCTGAAGCAGATTATGATGGAACAGGGTTTCGAGCCGTACGGCACGGAGACGCTGTACAATGGTCAGACGGGCGAGCTGATGGAAGCGGATATCTTCATGGGTCCCACCTACTACCAGCGCATGAAGCACATGGTGGAGGACAAGGTGAATGCCCGTTCGACCGGCCCTCGCAAACTGCTGACACGCCAGCCGCTGGAGGGGCGCGCGGACGAGGGTGGTCTGCGTATCGGAGAGATGGAGCGTGATGCGTTGGTCGCCCACGGAATGGCCAAGTTCACACGGGAGAGCATGATGGAGCGCTCGGATGCCGCAGTGGCGCAGATCGACAAGGAAACGGGACAGCTCGATACCAGTCGCGATCGAGTGGAAATGCCCTACTGTATGGAGCTCTATACGCGGGAGTTGGAGTCGATGCACATTACGGTGCGGATGAAGACAGAGTGAGGCCTAAAGTTTTGGGCGCTTAAAGGTAAGGATGGAGGATATAGTATTGAGGATGTCTGACCACATTTATGTAACAAAGCGTAACGGCACCAAGGTACCGGTTTCATTCAACGAGGTGCTGACTCGTCTCCAGCGTCTTGCGGATGGGCTTGACCATGTGAACCCTGATTTGGTCGCACAGAAGGTGTGTAGCCAGATTCAGGATGGCATTAAGACCTCCGAGCTGGACGAGTTTGCGGCCGAGACGTGCGCCATGATGCAGGCCCGCCACCACCCGAATTACGGTAAGCTCGCGGCCCGCATCCTGATTGACAACCACCAGAAGAACACCCCATCGCGTCTGATTGATTCGGCACAGGTGCTGTTTGATGAGGGCGTGGTCAATGAGTCCCACTACCGCGTAGCCCAGAATCTGGAGTTCGAGTCGATGATTGATTACTCTCGGGACTTCATGTTTGACTATTTCGGCTACAAGACCTTGGAGAAGGGATACCTTCTTCGGCGTCGCGATGGCCGTGTGTGGGAGCGCCCGCAGCACCTGTGGATGCGCGTGGCCATTCAGCTCCACGGCGAGAGCTTCGCAAAGGTGAAGGAGACCTACGACGCGCTGAGCCAGGGGTACTTTATCCACGCAACGCCCACCTTGTTCAACTCGGGCACGCCCCACCCGCAGCTGAGTTCATGCTTCCTGGTCCACATGCAGGAGGACAGCATCAAGGGCATCTACGATACGCTGGCGGAGTGTGCCCAGATCTCCAAGTGGGCAGGTGGTGTGGGCATGTCCATCCACAATATCCGCGCCCGCGATTCGTCCATCAAGGGCACCAACGGCAAGTCCACGGGCATCGTGCCAATGCTCAAGGTCTTCAATGATACGGCCAAGTATGTGAACCAGGGTGGAAAGCGTAACGGCTCCTTTGCCGTGTATCTGGAGCCGTGGCACGCGGATATCGAGGAGTTCCTGCGTCTGAAGTTGAATACGGGCAATGACGACGAGCGAGCCCGCGACCTGTTCTACGGCCTGTGGGTTCCTGACCTGTTCATGCAGCGCGTGGAGCAGGATGGATACTGGTCGATGTTCAGCCCCGACACGTGCCCTGGGCTGTCCGACTGTTGGGGTGATGAGTTCACGGAGTTGTACTGCCGCTACGAGCGCAAGAACCTGGCCATGAGGGAGATTCCCGCCAAGAAATTGTGGCAGATGATTGTAGATGCCCAGATCCAGACGGGTGGTCCCTATCTGCTGTACAAGGACGCGTGTAATGCCAAGTCCAACCAACAGCACCTCGGAACCATCAAGTCCTCCAATCTGTGTGTTGCCCCAGAGACGTTGATTCTGACTGACAGGGGTCAGTTCCAGATTGCAACACTTGAGAACACATCCATTCGTGTCTGGAACGGTGACGCATTTTCGGAGGTGGTCGTCAAGAAGACAGGTGTGGAGCAGGAGTTGGTCGATGTTGAACTGAGCGATGGTCGTGTCCTCACATGTACCCCATATCACAAGTTTCTGGTGTCCGAGGGGTATGACGATAAACGTTCAATTGCCAATGCCCTGCGCGTCGACGCATCCGACTTGAAGACGGGAATGAAGTTGAAGAAGTCAACACTTCCCACAATTGTTCGCGGAACTGAACCCGATTTCAAGTATCCCTACACACATGGTGTCTTCTGTGGCGACGGTACATACTCAACTGGACGCCCCTCACTCTCGTTGTATGGAGAGAAGAAGGCGCTTGTTTCCCATCTTGTGGTCCGGACAATGACGGGTGTCGAGGATGCGTCTGGACGACTGAATACAATGCTTCCTCTTGACATCAATACAAAGTTCGACGTGCCCCTGAACACATCTATCCAATGTCGGCTTGAGTGGTTGGCTGGATACCTAGACGCAGATGGCACAATCTGTCGGAATGGAGACAATGAGAGTATCCAAGTTACATCGATTGAGTACGTGTTCCTTAAGAATGTCCAGTCCATGCTCGTAACACTCGGTGTTCAGTCGAAGCTATCTCAGTCCCAGCCCGAGCGCAAGACAATGATGCCCGACGGACATGGTGGATACGCCGAATTTGATTGTAAGCCGCTCTGGCGCCTGCTTGTCTCGTCGAGTGGTCTGTATCATCTGTCCACACTCGGGTTTACTACACACCGACTCAAATGGACTGCTCGCAGGCCGCAGCGTAATGCTGAACAATTTGTCATGGTTACACAAGTCATTCTCCGCGGTCGGCGCGATGACACGTACTGCTTCAGTGAGCCCATCAACCACGCTGGAGTATTCAACGGTATCCTCACAGGGAACTGCACCGAGATCATCGAGTTCACGTCCCCGGAGGAGACTGCGGTCTGTAACCTCGGGTCTCTGGCTCTCCCCAAGTTCGTCCAGCGGTGCTACTCCCTCGACGGAGAGTACCGCTTCAATTTCGAGGATCTTCGCAAGTATACGACCATCCTGGCTCGCAACTTGGATATTGTCATTGACAAGACGTATTACCCAACCGAAAAGTGCAAAACCTCCAACCTCCGTCACCGCCCTATCGGAATCGGAATTCAGGGCCTCGCAGATGTCTTTGCGCTGCTCCGTATCCCCTGGTCCTCTCCCCGTGCTGCGGAGTTGAATCAGGAGATCTTTGAGAACATCTACTACGCCGCCGCGACAGCCAGTATGATCGGATCTGGGTCGGACTCCTGGCGCAGCGTGGCCATCGACACCACGAATGTGTACCCCTCCTTCCAAGGTTCCCCGATGAGCCAGGGCAAGATGCAGCCCGATCTGTGGAACGAGAAGCCCAAGTCCACGTATCTCGACTGGGAGGGTCTGCGTAGGATGTGTAAGGCAGGAATGCGGAACTCCTTGCTGGTCGCGCCAATGCCCACCGCATCCACCTCGCAGATCCTGGGCAACAATGAGTGCTTCGAGCCCTTCACCTCCAACCTGTATTCTCGCCGCGTTCTGTCGGGGGAGTTCATGGTTGTGAACAAGTACCTCGTGGAGGACTTGGTGAAGCTAGGGTTGTGGACCGCGGACATTCGCACGGAGATCATTGCCAACAACGGATCCGTCCAGGGAATCGCGGCCATTCCTGCGGAGATCCGTGAGTTGTACAAGACCGTGTGGGAGATTCCGATGAAGACCCTGATCAACATGGCCCGCGACCGTGCGCCGTATATTTGCCAGTCGCAGTCGTTGAACCTGTTCCTGTCCGAGCCCACGCCGTCCAAGGTGTCGAGCATGCACTTCTACGCGTGGAAACAGGGACTAAAGACGGGCTGCTATTATCTGCGCACCAAGGCGGCTGCGAAAGCGCAACAGTTCACCGTGGAGCCGAGTAATTGTTTGACGTGTAGCGCCTGAGAATTTCGAGAGTAAGGGTAAATGGCTATGCTTGGTATGGGAACACCTGCGGGCGGTCGTCGTCGTCGCACTCAGCGTGGCGGTGGGTATTTTGGCGCGGGAGGAATCGACCCGATTACCTCGTTGCCCAGGGTGGGTGGTCGCCGCACCCTCAAGGCCAAGACCCTTCGTCGCATGCTGAAGAAGAAGGGTCTCAAGACCACGGGCAAGAAGTCCACTCTGATGAAGCGTCTCAAGA